>WBZL01000027.1_pt1 | contig 136988 bp, 122 predicted proteins | sample 5204291 | NCBI WGS metagenome assembly WBZL01 (sample SAMN12344345, study PRJNA552823) | activated sludge metagenome | biome: Activated sludge suspended growth; feature: Nitrification reactor; material: Wastewater; isolation source: activated sludge from nitrification reactor of wastewater...
GGTCGTAATCCAGTTGCTTGACGTCGATGCGGCGCATGGGCGCAATTGTCCGCAGCGCCGCTGCCAAACTCACCTCGGGCTCACCCGCAGGGTGAAGCCCTATCGAGGTGAGGTCACGGATTCAGGTTCTTCTTCAGCTTTGGCTACCCAACCACAACCTGGAAACAGAATAAGCCGGCGCGCAACGGAAAGAAACAGGTCCGTTGAGCGCTGTTTCGGCAGAGTCGCGCCGTTGGCCAGGTGGTCTTGCGGCAACGTCCGTGGTCGAAGCATTCCAGGCTCCATTCGGAACACAGGAAACTTCGAATGACAAGTCCACTGTCAACGATGGACTCCAAGTCGCCGCCTGCCTTGGCTGCCGGCGCCAGCGATGTGTCTGGGCCGTCTGTCCCGACTCAAGCGACCGCTACTGGGTAGCGAGTCCGGGCTCGCCAAAGTCGCCGATGGGTCGGTAGGACGATTCGCGAGCAGATCGCTGAAGGCCGGCTATGCGCCGCAAGCCGTCGCCGATTCTTGTGGCATTGAAAGCGACTTGGTATGAGTGCGCGCCGCGGCTGGCATGCATCGACCACGTCCCGCGACCCGGGCGTGGCGGGTCGTGCGCCGGGCTGCCGGTGCCGACCAAGCACAAGCACCGTCGCGACAGTCGGCAGCGCAGCAGCTTGGGGCCATGCGCAACGCCAGCGCATCGCTCGCGCGCTGCCTGTGGCTACGCCAGGTGCGGCCGCACCAGCGCTTCGAACCACTCGACGAAGGCCAGCAGCCGCGGCGAGCGCTGGCGGCGGTGCGGATAGACGATCGCGATCGGCATCGGCAGCGCCCGGCCATCGGGCAGCACCTCGACCAGCTCGCCCGTTGCCAGCAGGTGCTGCACGTCGAAGCGCGGCACCTGGATCAGCCCCAGCCCGGCCAGGCAGCAGGCGATGTAGCTCTCGGCGTTGTTGACCACCACGCGGCTGCGCAGCGCGATGGTCTGCACCTGCTCGCCATGCGCGCATTCCCAGGGCAGCTCGCGCCCGCTGGCCGGCGCCGCATAACCGACCGCGACGTGCGCCTGCGCCAACGCCGCAGCGTCGGCCGGCACGCCGTGCTCGCGCAGATAGGCCGGGCTCGCGCAGTTGACCAGCGCCAGCCGGCCGATGGTGCGCACCACCAGGCTGCTGTCCTGCGGCGTGCCGACGCGCACCGCGCAGTCGACGCCCTCGTGCACCAGGTCGATCGCGCGGTCGCTCGACCCGAGCGCGAGCTGCAGCCGCGGGTGGCGGCGCAGCAGCTCGGGCAGCGCCGGGGCCACCAGCCGGCGCGCGATGCGGCTGGGCACATCGACGTTCAGCCGCCCCGAGACCTGCCGCTGCTGCGCCTGGAACAGCTGCTCGGCCTCTTCGATGTCGGCCAGCAAGGCGCGCAGCCGCTCGAGCAAGGCCTCGCCGTCGGGCGTGACGTGGACCTTGCGCGTGCTTCGGTGCAGCAGCCGCGTGCCCAGGCGCTGCTCCAGTTGCGCCACGGCGGCCGACACCGAAGCGCGCGGCAGCTGCAGCGCGTTGGCGGCGCGGATGAAGCTGCCCATTTCGGCCACCTGCACGAAGACACGGTACTGATCGAGCCTGTCCATCGCGCGCAAGGGTAAGCGAAGCGCGCACGCACACGCGCGCGCTTTAGCCCGCGAAGCCGCCCGCCGCGAGAAAGGCCTGTTCGGCGGGCGTGCTGTCGCGCCCCAGCAGCCGGTTGCGGTGCGGAAAGCGGCCGAAGCGGCGCACGATGTCGCGGTGGCCCCGCGCATGCGACAGCCAGGGCTCGCCCAGGCCCTGGTGCAGCTGCACCGACAGCGCCTGGTCGGCCGGATCTTCCGAATGCGCGAAGGGCAGGCAGAAGAACAGGCGCAGCGCCGCTGGCGCCGCGGCCATGTGGCCGTGCTGCTGGGCCAGCCGCGCGAAGCGCCGCGCCAGCGCGTCGGTGGCGTACATGCGCGCGCTGCCGCGGAAGGCGTTGCGCGGGAACTGGTCGGTCAGCAGCAGCAGCGCCAGCGCGCCTTCGCTGCTGTGCATCCAGCCGTCCAGCCGGCGTTGCGCGGCCGCCCGGTGGGCGTCAATCCAGCGTTCGCCGAAGCGCCGGTCGAAGGCCGCGTCCTTGGCGAACCAGCGCGCCGGGCCGGCGTCCTGCCAGAAGGCGACGACCTCGCTCGGGCGGTGTGTCGGCTGCGGCGCGGTGGGACTCATGCGGGGTGCGCCGCAGGAGCGGCGCCGCGGTCGAGCGGTCAAGCTTTCGAGAAATGCCAGATCGCCAGGCCCGCCAGCAGCACCGGTGCGGCGAAGACGATGCCCAGGATCGGCAGCTCCTCGCGCACCGTGTAGCCGGCGTGGTGCACGCCGACCAGCAGGTTGGCGATGGCCACGACCAGCCACGCCGGGATGAAGGCCTTGGCCGCCAGCGCGACCGACGGCGCGTTCGCCCCCCACAGGTGGCCGAACAGCAGGAACACGCCCAGCAGCAGGACACCGCCCAGGATCGTCAGCAGCACGTGCATCGCGCTTACTTCGTCGTGTAGCCGCCGTTGATCAGCACCGTCTGCCCGGTGATCCACCAGCCGTCGGAGACCAGGAAGCGGATGAAGGGCACCACGTCCTCGATGTCGGTCAGGCCGGTCTTGGAGTAGCCGGACAAGGCAGCGGCGGTCTTGTGGTAGGCCACCGCGTCCGCGCCTTCGGCCGGGTAGAAGAAGGGCGTGTCCATCGGCCCCGGGCCCACCGCGGTGACCGAGATGCCGCGCGCGCCGAACTCCTTGGACGCGGCGCGCGTGAAGTGCTCGACCGGCGCCTTGGTGCCCTCGTAGGCGGCATAGAACGGCGTGAACGCACCGAGCAGCGAGGTCACGATGGTGCAGACCTTGCCGTTGTCCTGGACGTGGCGGCCGGCCTCCTTCAGGAAGAAGAACGCCGACTTGGCGTTGACCGCGCTCATCTCGTCGTACTCGGCCTCGCTGATCTCGACCATCGGCTTCTTCAGCACCTTGCCGACGGTGTTGATCGCGATGTCGGGCCGCCCGACCGCGGCGATGGTGTCGCTGAACAGCTTCTCGACCGCGCTGGCGCTGGTCAGGTCGGCCTGCAAGGCCACCGCCTTGGCGCCGGCCGCCTGGATGGCGGCGACGGTCCGGTCCGCGTCGGCTTTGCTGGCCGCGCTGTTGTAGTGGATGGCGACCGCCTTCGCGCCCTGGCCGGCAAGGTCGCGCGCGATGAGGCCGCCGAGGTTCTTCGCGCCGCCGGCGATGAGAACGGTCTTGCCCTTGATCGAATGGTCTGCCATGGCGTGCTTTCTTGCGGCTGCGAAAGGAAGCCGGACTCTAGGTCGCCCCGAGGGTCGGATCAGCCCGCCGCGGCGGGATGGACTGTCCAGCGCAGCAGCACAATCGCCACCATGACCGACCCCCGAACCCCCACCGCCGAACACCAGCGCCTGGCCGATGCGCGCGAACGCGGCGTGCCCTGGCGGCGTTGGGGCCCTTACGTCAGCGAGCGCCAGTGGGGCACGGTGCGCGAGGACTACAGCGCCGATGGCGACGCCTGGAACTTCCTGAGCTACGAGCAGGCGCGCTCGCGTGCCTACCGCTGGGGCGAGGACGGCATCGCCGGCATCTGCGACGAGCAGCAGCGGCTGTGCTTCGCGCTGACGCTGTGGAACGGCGTCGACCCGATGCTCAAGGAGCGGCTGTTCGGCCTGAGCGGGCCCGAGGGCAACCACGGCGAGGACGTCAAGGAGTACTACTTCTACCTCGACAACCTGCCCAGCCACGCGTACATGAAGTTTCTGTACAAGTACCCGCAGCAGGCCTTTCCGTATCAGCAGCTGCGCGACGAGAACCGCCGGCGCAGCCGCCGCGAGCCCGAGTTCGAACTGCTCGACACCGGCATCTTCGACGACGACCGCTACTTCGACGTCTTCGTCGAATACGCGAAGGCCGCGCCCGACGACCTGTTGGTGCGCATCAGAGCGGTCAACCGCGGCCCCGACGCGGCCGTGCTGCAGCTGCTGCCCACGCTGTGGTTCAGGAACACCTGGTCGTGGAAGGCCGGCGCCGCGCGCCCGCTCATCGCCGCCGACGCGGCGCGGCCGGGGGTGCTTTGCGCCACGCACGCGGCACTGGGCCCGTACTGGTTGTACTTCGACGCACCCGACGAAGTGCTGTTCACCGACAACGACAGCAACCGTGCGCGGCTGTGGGGCCAGCCGCCCGAAGGCTTCGCCAAGGACGCCTTCCACGACTACCTGATCGCCGGGCGCACGCAGGCGGTGAACCGCGCGGGCCAAGGCACCAAGGCCGCACCGCGCTACCGCGCCGAGGTCGGCCCCGGCCAGGCCTGGGTGATCAAGCTGCGGCTGAGCAGCGACGGCAAGTCGAGCGCGCCGCTGGGCGAGCCGTTCGATGCGCTATTCACGCAGCGCATCGCTGAGGCCGATGCCTTCTATCGCCAGATCACGCCGTTCGAGATGCCCGACGAGCTGCGCCGCATCCAGCGCCAGGCCTTCGCCGGGCTGCTGTGGAGCAAGCAGTTCTATCACTACAACGTGCAGCGCTGGCTCGACGGCGACCCCAGCCAGCCGGCGCCGCCTGCGCAGCGGCGGCGCGGGCGCAACCAGCGCTGGGCGCACCTGGATGCGGCCGACGTGATGGCCATGCCCGACAAGTGGGAGTACCCGTGGTTCGCGTCGTGGGACATGGCCTTTCACAGCGTGGCCTACGCGCTGATCGACGCCGACTTCGCCAAGCGGCAGCTGACGCTGCTGACGCGCGCCTGGGTGATGCACCCGAACGGCCAGATCCCGGCCTACGAATGGAACTTCGGCGACGTCAACCCGCCGGTGCACGCCTGGGCCGCGCTGCGCGTGTGCCAGATCGAGCAGAAGATGACCGGCCGCATGGATCATCTGTTCCTCGAGCGCATCTTCCAAAAGCTGCTGATCAACTTCACCTGGTGGGTCAACCGCGAGGACACGCAAGGCGACAACCTGTTCGAAGGCGGCTTCCTCGGGCTGGACAACATCAGCATCGTCGACCGCAGCGCCGTGCCGCCGTCGCTGGGGCACCTGGAGCAGGCCGACGGCAGCAGCTGGATGGCGATGTACTGCCTGAACATGCTGGCGATCGCGCTCGAGCTGGCGGCCGGCAACCCGGCCTACGAAGACATCGCGACCAAGTTCTTCGAGCACTTCGTCTACATCGGCGCGGCCATCAACCGCGGCGGCGATCAGGGCCCGGGGCTGTGGAGCGAGGACCAGGGCTACTACTTCGATCGGCTGCGGCTGCCCGACGGCAGCCGCTGCCGCATCGACGCCTTCACCATTGCCGGGCTGGTGCCGCTGTTCGCCATCGTGGTCGGCGACTCCGACAGCTTTCGCGGCTTTCGCGAGTTCGCCCAGCGCTTCGCGTGGTTCCGCGACCGGCGCCCCGAGCTGCTCGGCCGGCTGGCCGACATCGGCCAGCGCGGCGTGCAGCAGCGGCTGCGGCTGGCACTGGTCGACGAGCAGCGGCTGCGCCGGCTGCTCGAGCGTGTGCTCGACGCGCAGCAGCTGCTGGCGCCGGGCGGCGTGCGCTCGGTGTCGCGCCGCCACGCGGCGCAGCCGTTCACGCTGCAGCTCGAAGGCCACAGTTTCACGCTGGACTACGAGCCGGCCGAGTCCACCAGCGCGATGTTCGGCGGCAACTCCAACTGGCGCGGCCCGGTGTGGATGCCGCTGAACTTCCTGCTGATCGAATCGCTGCAAAAGCACGACTACTTCTACGGCGACGACTTGCAGCTGCCGCTGGACGGGCCAGGCCACAGCGCATCGCTGTGGCAGGTGGCGGCACAGCTGTCGCAGCGGCTGATCGGGCTGTTCACGCGCGACGCCAACGGCCGGCGCGCGGTGTACGGCCGCTTCGAGAAGTTCCAGACCGATCCGCACTGGCGCGACCTGATCCTGTTCCACGAGTACTTCGACGGCGACACCGGCATGGGGCTGGGCGCCAGCCACCAGACCGGCTGGACCGCGCTGGTGGCCAAGCTGATCCAGCAGCATGCCGAGTACGCGCTGCAGGGCCGGCCGCGCGACGCCCAGCCGCGCTAGACGCCCGGGCTCGAGGCGCCACCGCATGCCGCGCGGCTACACTTCGCGCTCCCGATTCACAGCCCCTGGATCCACACCATGATTCGCTGTGTTGCAGCCGCCGTGTTCGGCTGCGCGCTGAGCTTGCCGCTGGCCGCGCAGGCCGAGCGCACCTTCACCGCCGCGGCGCTGCGCGGCGAGGTGGTGTTCGGCACACCTCCGCAGATCACGTTGAACGGCAAGCCGGCGCGGCTGGCCCCGGGCGCGCGCATCCGCGACGAGAACAACCTGCAGCACCTGCCGGCCACGCTGGTGGGCCGCAAGGTGGTGGTCAACTACACCACCGAACTCGAGGGCCTGGTGCTGGACGTGTGGATGCTCAGCCGTGACGAAGCCGCGCGCAAACCCTGGCCAACCAGCGACCAGCAGGCGCGCGAGTGGCACTTCAACCCCGACGCGCAAGCTTGGACCAAGCCATGAGCGCGAAGCCCGCCGCCGCGCCGAAGAAGGTGTTCATCCGCAGCTTCGGCTGCCAGATGAACGAGTACGACTCGGCCAAGATGGCCGACCTGCTGCAAGCCGCCGAGGGCTACGAGCCCACCAGCGATGTCGAGCAGGCCGACCTGGTGCTGTTCAACACCTGCTCGATCCGCGAGAAGGCGCAGGAGAAGGTGTTCAGCGATCTGGGCCGCGTCAAGCACCTGAAGGACAAGGGCGTGCTGATCGGCGTGGGCGGCTGCGTCGCCAGCCAGGAGGGCGCCGCGCTGATCGAGCGGGCGCCCTACGTCGACCTGGTGTTCGGGCCGCAGACCTTGCACCGGCTGCCGGCGATGATCGCGGCGCGGCAACGCACCCGCCAGCCGCAGGTGGACGTGAGCTTCCCCGAGATCGAGAAGTTCGACCATCTGCCGCCGGCGCGCGTCGACGGCCCGAGCGCCTTCGTCTCGATCATGGAAGGCTGCTCGAAGTACTGCTCGTACTGCGTGGTGCCCTACACCCGCGGCGAGGAGGTCAGCCGCCCGTTCGACGACGTGCTGACCGAAGTGGCGCTGCTGGCCGACCAGGGCGTACGCGAGGTCACCTTGCTCGGGCAGAACGTCAATGCCTATCGTGGCAGGATGGGCGGCACGATGGGCGGCGCGGCGCAGGCCGCCGACTTCGCGCTGCTGATCGAGTACGTGGCCGAGATCCCCGGCATCGAGCGCATCCGCTACACCACCAGCCACCCGAACGAGTTCACCCAGCGGCTGATCGAGGTCTACGCGCGGGTGCCCAAGCTGGTCAGCCACCTGCACCTGCCGGTGCAGCACGGCAGCGACCGCATCCTCGGCGCGATGAAGCGAGGCTACACCGTGCTGCAGTACAAGAGCATCGTGCGCAAGCTGCGCGCGCTGCGGCCGCAGCTTGCGCTGTCGACCGACTTCATCGTCGGCTTCCCCGGCGAAACCCAGGCCGACCACGACCGGACGCTCGCGCTGATCGACGACATCGGCTTCGACTCGAGCTTCAGCTTCATCTTCAGCCCGCGGCCCGGCACGCCGGCGGCCAACCTGCACGACGACACGCCGCACCCGACCAAGCTGCAGCGGCTGCAGCAGGTGCAGGCGCGCATCGAGTCGTTTGCGCGCGGCATCAGCCAAGCGCGCGTGGGCACGGTGCAGCGCATCCTGGTCGAAGGCGCGTCGCGCAAGTCCAGCGCCGAAGCGCCCGAACTGATGGGCCGCACCGAGTGCAACCGCATCGTCAACTTCGCGGGGCCGAACGCGCTGGTCGGTCAGATGATCGAGGTGGACATCACGGCCGCCTACCCTCACTCGCTGCGCGGACGCTGGCCCGCCGCGGGGCGCGACGCCCACCACAGCACCAGCGCCGAGGCGGCCACCATCGCGCCGTAGCTGGCCATGCGGCCATCGCGGCCGAGCAGCAGCAGCCCGCCCAGCAGCGCCAGCGAGCCTGCCGCCGCGGTCCAGGCCGTCAGACGCAGCCAGCCGATGCGCCGCAGCGGCGCGCGCCACAGCAGCTTGGCCGCGCCGGCGGCAATGGCCGCGGTAGCCAGCGCCGGCATGAACAGCCCCAGCAGGTGCCAAGTGGCATCGAGTGCATTCATTGGTCGGGCCCGCACCGTTGACGCAACGCAAGCACGCGGCCGGCACGCGGCCAACGCGAACAACGGCGCAAAAGCGGCAAGATTTTATAATCGGCCCATGAGCGTCATCGCCCTGGGCCTGAACCACGCGACCGCGCCGCTGGACTTGCGCGGCCGTCTCGCGTTCGCGCCGGACCAGTTGACGGCGGCACTGCAGGGCTTTCGCGAGCGCATCCGCGGCCACGACCGGCCCGAAGCCGCGCTGCTGTCGACCTGCAACCGCACCGAGATGTACTTTGCCGCGCGCGACGGCCTGGCCGGCGAGCTGGTGCGCCCGGCGATCGACTGGCTGGCCGCGCACGGCAGCATCAGCGGCGAACGCATGTTGAGCCACACCTACGTGCTCGAGGACCGGGCCGCGGCACGGCACGCGTTCAGGGTCGCATCGGGGCTGGATTCGATGGTGCTGGGCGAGCCGCAGATCCTCGGCCAGATGAAGGCCGCGGTGCGCCAGGCCGAATCTGCCGGCACGCTGGGCAGCTTGCTGCACCAGTTGTTCCAGCGCTCGTTCTCGGTGGCCAAGGAGGTGCGCAGCGCCACCGAGATCGGCAGCCATTCGATCAGCATGGCAGCGGCCGCGGTACGCCTGGCCGCGCAGCTGTTCGAGGATCTGAGCCAGACCCGGGTACTTTTCGTCGGCGCCGGCGAGATGGTCGAGTTGGTGGCCACGCACTTTGCCGCGCGCCGCCCGCAAGCCGTGGCGGTGGCCAACCGCACGATCGAGCGTGGCGAGAAGCTGGCCACCCGCTTCGGCGCCCAGGCCTTGCGGCTGGCCGAACTGCCGTCGGTGCTGCACCAGTTCGACGTGGTCGTGTCGTGCACCGCCAGCAGCCTGCCGATCATTGGCCTGGGCGCGGTCGAGCGCGCGCTGAAGGCGCGGCGCCACCGGCCGATGTTCATGGTCGATCTGGCCGTGCCGCGCGACATCGAGCCCGAGGTGGGCGAGCTGTCCGACGTCTACCTGTACACGGTGGACGACCTGGCCGGCGTGGTGCAGACCGCCGGCGAGAAGCGCCAGGCCGCGGTGCAGCAGGCCGAAGCCATCGTCGACGCCGGGGTGCAAAGCTTCGCGCACTGGCTGGAGCAGCGCGCCGCGGTGCCGCTGATCCAGGCGCTCAATCGACAGGCCGACGATTGGCGCAGCCTGGAGATGGCGCGCGCGCGCAAGCTGCTGGCGCGCGGTGCCGACATCGACCAGGTGCTGGACGCGCTGTCGCGCGGCCTGACGCAAAAGCTGCTGCACGGCGCGATGGCCGAGCTGCACTGCGCCAACGGCAGCGAACGCGACCAGCTGGCGCAGACCGTCTCGCGCCTGTTCCTGCGCCAGACCCCACGCAGCCCCGACCGCGACGGGCGTTAGCTGCGCCCGGGCCGAGGCGCTGCGGTGCCAAGCTGCCCGCCAGCGGCCACGGCCCATTGCTTCGTCTTCGATCCCCGACCATGAATTCAAGCCTGCGCGAACAGTTCGAACGGCTGGCGCTGCGTCTGAACGAGCTCGATGCCAGTCTGGCCGACCCGCAGCTGCTGAGCGACATCGCGCGCTGGCGCAGCCTGTCGCGCGAGCAGGCCGAGGCCGCGCAGGTGGTGCAGCAGTTTCGCCACTACCAGCAGCGTGAGCGCGACCTGCAGGCCGGGCGCGAGCTGCTCGACGACCCCGAGATGGCGCAGCTGGCCGCCGAAGAAATCGCCGCGGCCGAAGGCGATCTCGAGCGGCTGCAAGCCGAACTGCAGCTGGCGCTGCTGCCGCGCGACCCCGACGACGCGCGCAACGCCTTCGTCGAAATCCGCGCCGGCACCGGCGGCGACGAGTCGGCGCTGTTCGCCGGCGACTTGGCGCGCATGTACCTGCGCTACTGCGAGCACCGCGGCTGGCGCGCCGAGGTGATGAGCGAGAACCCGTCGGAGCTGGGCGGCTACAAGGAGCTGGTGTTGCACGTCAGCGGCGAGCAGGTCTACGAGGCGCTGCGCTTCGAGTCCGGCGGCCACCGCGTGCAGCGCGTGCCTGCCACCGAAAGCCAGGGCCGGATCCACACTTCGGCCTGCACGGTGGCGGTTCTGCCCGAGCCCGACCAGGCCGAGGAGATCGCGCTGAACCCGGCCGAGCTGCGCATCGACACCTTCCGCGCCAGCGGCGCGGGCGGCCAGCACGTCAACAAGACCGACAGCGCGATCCGCATCACCCACCTGCCCACCGGCATCGTCGCCGAATGCCAGGACGATCGCAGTCAGCACCGCAACAAGGCCAAGGCCCTTTCGGTGCTGCAGGCCCGGCTGCGCGACCGCGAGCGCGACGAGCGCCAGGCCAAGGAGGCCGCAACGCGCAAGGGGTTGATCGGCAGCGGCGATCGCAGCGACCGCATCCGCACCTACAACTTCCCGCAGGGCCGGCTCACCGACCACCGCATCAACCTGACGCTGTACAAGCTCGATCGCATCATGGAAGGCGAGCTCGACGACGTCGTGGCCGCACTGCGCGCGGCGCGCGCTGCCCAGCAGCTGGCCGCGCTGGAAACGCGGGCATGAACATCGCCCAGGCGCTGGCGCAAGCCCGCGCCCGCGGCGTGGCGCGGCTGGACGCGCAGCTGCTGCTGGCGCGCACGCTGCAGCGGCCTCGCAGCTGGCTGGTCGCGCATGACGACGCCGCGCTGTCGGCCGCACAGCAGCGCGCCTTTGCCGCCGACTGCCGGCGCCGCGCCGGCGGCGAGCCGCTGGCCTATGTGCTGGGTGAACGCGAGTTCCATGGCTTGAGCCTGCAGGTCGGCCCGGCGGTGCTGGTGCCGCGCCCCGACACCGAGACGCTGGTCGACTGGGGGCTGGACCTGCTTTCGGCGATGCCGCCCGAACCCGGCGCCGCCGTCGCCGACCTGGGCACCGGCAGCGGTGCGATCGCGCTGGCCCTGAAACACGCCCATCCGTCGGCCTGCGTCAGCGCGGTGGAGATCAGCCCGGACGCGCTCGAAGTGGCGCGGGCGAACGGCTCGCGCCTGGGTCTGGACGTGCGGTGGCACACGGGCTCGTGGTGGGTGCCGCTGGCCGGCCAGCGCTTCGACCTGGTGTTGAGCAACCCACCGTACGTGGCCGATGGCGACGCGCACCTGCACGCGCTGCGACACGAGCCGCTGGGCGCGTTGAGCCCGGGCGGTGACGGCTTGTCGGCGCTGCAGCACATCGTGCAGCAGGCCGAGCCGCACCTGAACCCCGGCGGCTGGCTGCTGCTGGAGCATGGCTACGACCAAGCCGACGCGGTGTGCACGATGTTGCGCGCCGCCGGGTTCAGCGAAGTCGCGAGCCGCACCGACCTGGCCGGCCAGCGCCGCTGCAGCGGTGGGCGCCTGGAGCGCGCGGCCGCGGCGTGAAGTCCTGGGCGGTCAGACATCACACCCGGCTCGCGCCCAGGGCCACCCCCCCTAAATTTCGCTGCCGCCGCGCGCCACGGTGGCTAGCATCGAGCCGATGGAAGGCCAATGGCGACCCGCCACCGTGCTGAAGGAGTCGATCATGCAAATCGTGCGACGCTTGCTCCCGTTGAGTGCGCTGTGCGTGCTTGGCGTGGCGAATGCACAGAGTGGTCTCAAGCTGGAAAAGATCGGCGGCTACTGGGCGGGCGGGGCGGGCGGGGCGGGCGGGGCGGGCGGCGTGCCCCAGCTTCAGCTCAACGCGGTGGTGCTGGATGCCGGCTCGCCGCGCATGGGCAGCGCGGCCGTGGGCGTTTGGCTGACACCCGCTGCACCGGCGGCCAGCCTGATCGGCGACTACTACTTCTCGAAGGATCTGGCCGATGCAGCGGCGCCGCGCAGCGGCTTTCGGGCAAGCAGCGCCTTGATGGTCCGTGCACCCGGCGTGTCGCTGTCCGAGCTCGCATGGTCATCGCGCTCGATGGCGAGCTTTGCCGCGCCCGGGCGGCCCCAGTTGGGCTACCAGGGCTCTGGGCTGGGCCAGCCGGCACACGAGCTCGGCGCGACGCCCTACCTGGGCATCGGCTACAGCGACTATTCGCTGAAGAACGGCTGGAGCTTCTGGGCCGACCTGGGTTTGGTGGTGCAAAGCCCCGGCGCTGTGGGTGGACTGGGCCGCACGCTGACCGGCGCGCAGGGCCTGGACGAGCTGGTGCGCGAACTGCAGCTGTCACCGATGCTGCAATTCGGCGCCAACTACGCGTTCTGAGACGCTGCGTTCTGCGCCGATCGCCGCGACACCGCGTCGTCGCCGGCTGACTGGTTGCCGCCTGTCGGTTCCGAACGCGACGCAGGGGTTCATCAACCCCGCACCAGGCCCGGCCGGGCCTTTACCGTATAACCACCCTTTCAATGGCTTGGTGGCCCTGCGGGGCAAGGGATGAATTCAATGAGTGACACGCAGCAACGTATCGACCAACTCGTCAAGGGCAACCGGGTGGTGTTGTTCATGAAGGGTGACGCGCAGTTTCCGATGTGCGGGTTTTCCGGTCGCGCGATCCAGGTCCTCAACGCCTGCGGCGTGAGCGATCTGAAGACGGTCAACGTGCTTGACGACGAGAGCATCCGTCAGGGCATCAAGCAGTACGCCAACTGGCCGACGATCCCGCAGCTGTACGTCGATGGCGAGTTCGTCGGTGGCTCGGACATCATGACCGAGATGTACCAGTCCGGCGAACTGCAACAGATGCTCGCGCCGCGCTGAGCTGCCGGTGCGCCTGGTCGTTGGCATCACCGGCGCCACCGGCGCGATCTACGCGCAGCGGCTGCTGCAACGCGCACGCGAGCTGGGCGCCGAAACGCATCTGGTGGCGACTCCGGCCGGCGTGCTCAACGCGCACCACGAACTGGGGCTGCCGCGCCGCGAGCTCGAAGCACTGGCCGATCATGCCTATGCGCCGGGTGACATCGGTGCGTGCCTGGCCAGCGGCAGTTTCGACGCTGGAGCGATGGTCATCGCGCCGTGTTCGATGAAGTCGCTGGCCGCGATCGCTCACGGCTATGGCGACAACCTGCTGACCCGCTGCGCCGACGTCATGCTGAAAGAGCGGCGCGCGCTGGTGCTGATGGTGCGCGAGACACCGTTCAACCTGGCGCACCTGCGCAACATGTGCGCGGTCACCGAGATGGGCGGCATCGTCTTTCCGCCGCTGGCGAGCTTCTATCACCATCCGACCGGCATCGACGCGATGGTGGCCGACACGGTCGAGCGCGTGCTGCAGATGGTTGGCCTGCCAGGAGCAACGCCTCAGCGCTGGAACGGCCTGCGCGCGGCCTGAAGACCGAGCCCGAGTCTAGGTTCCCGGCGTCGACCGCGATGCGGCAAGCGCCGGATCGGCATCCAACCACAGGCGCCGGTTCGCGAACACCGCGTTCGGATACTCGGCGCGGCCGCGGCTGCCGTTGTAGCGGCCCAGCGCCAGGAACAGATCGCCCTTTTCCAAGTCGAGGTAGTGGCGCAGGATGACGCAGCCGAAGCGCAGATTGGTCTGCAGGTGGAACAGCCCCGCCGCGTCGCCGTTGCCGATCGCGCGCGTCCAGAACGGCATCACCTGCATGTAGCCCCGCGCGCCGGCCGGGCTGATCGCGTACTTGCGAAACGCGCTTTCCACCTGGATCAGCCCCAGCACCAATGCCGGCTCGAGCCCGGCGCGCTTGCTTTCGTACCAGACGGTCTCGAGGAACTCCACACGCACCGCGTGTTCGCTCTTGCGCTTGCGCAGCTTCTCGCTGGTCGCACCCAGCCAGCGCAGGTAGGCCAACCGATCGTCGATGGAATCGAAGGTCGGCCGCGGCGGCGCGGCATCGGCAACCGCGGCGGTCAGGGCGCCGCGCACCTTGTCGGCCAACGGCTCTTCGTGCTGGGCGCCGCCATGCGCCGCCGGGCCCAGCGCCAGTCCCAGGACAAGCGCCGCCAACGCCCTCATCGGTGCAGGCGCGCCTTGACGAAGGCCGCCACCTCGGCAAGCGCGACGGCGCTGGCCTGGGCCTCACGCCGACCCTGCACTTCCAGCGTGCCGTCCTTCAGCGCGCGCTCGGAAACGACGATGCGCTGCGGCACGCCGATCAACTCCCAGTCGGCGAACATCGCGCCGGGGCGCTCGCCGCGGTCGTCGAGCATCACATCCACGCCCACCTTCGCCAACTCGTCATGCAAGGCGTCGGCCGCTTCGCGCACCGCAGCGACACGCTCGTAGCCGATCGGGCAGATCACCGCCTCGAAAGGCGCGATCGCGTCCGGCCAAACGATGCCGCGCGCGTCATGGCCTTGTTCGATGGCCGCGCCGAGGATGCGCGTGACGCCAATGCCATAGCAGCCCATCTGGAACCACTGCGGCTTGCCGTTCTCGTCGAGAAAGGTGGCGTTCATCGCCTCGCTGTACTTGGTGCCTAGATAGAACACATGGCCGACCTCGATGCCGCGCTGGATCGCCAGCGCACCCTTGCCATCGGGTGAAGGATCGCCCGCCACCACGTTGCGAATGTCGGCGACCAGGTCGGGCTCTGGCAGGTCGCGGCCCCAGTTCACGCCGGTGTAGTGAAAATCCTCGTCGTTGGCGCCACAGACGAAGTCATGCATCGCCGCCACGGTGCGATCGGCCACCACCTTGATCTGCCGTACCGGTGCGATCGGCCCAAGATAGCCTGGTTTGCAACCAAAGTGCTGCACGATCTCTGCGGCGGTGGCAAAACGGTATCCGCCCTTCAAACCCTCAAGCTTACCCGCCTTGACTTCGTTCAGGCTGTGATCGCCGCGCACCAGCAGCAGCCATAGCTTCGTTCCAACCACATCGCCCTCGGCCGAGCGCTGGTCGGTGGCCAGCACCAGCGATTTCACCGTGGTGTGCAACGGCACCCGCAACAGCTCGGCCACCTCCTCGCAGCTGGCCTTGCCCGGCGTGGGAGTCTTGGTCAGCGCCGCGCCCGCAGTCGCTCGGCGCTCGATCAACGGCAGCGCCTCGGCCAGTTCGATGTTGGCTGCGTAGTTGCTCGCGGGGCAGTACACGATCGCGTCCTCGCCGGTTTCGGCGATGACCTGGAACTCGTGCGAGGCATCGCCGCCAATGGCGCCGGTGTCGGCTGCCACGGCGCGGTACTGCAGGCCGAAGCGATCGAAGATGCGGCAGTAGGCTTGGCGCATCACCTCGTAGCTGCGCAGCGCACCGGCTTGGTCGCGGTCGAATGAGTAGGCATCTTTCATGGTGAACTCACGGCCACGCATGATGCCGAAGCGCGGCCGCCGCTCGTCACGGAACTTGGTTTGAATGTGATAGAAGTTTCGCGGCAGTTGCTTGTAGCTGCGAAGTTCCTGGCGCGCGATGTCGGTGACGACTTCCTCGCTGGTCGGCTGGATCACGAAGTCGCGATCGTGCCGATCCTTGATGCGCAGCAGCTCGGGGCCGTAGGCCTGGAACCGGCCCGACTCTTGCCAAAGCTCGGCCGGCTGCACCAGCGGCATCAGCAGCTCGACGGCGCCAGCGCGGTTCATCTCGTCGCGGATGATCGCCTCGACCTTGCGAATCACACGCAATCCCATCGGCATATAGCTGTAGATACCGGCAGATACCCGCTTGATCATGCCTGCACGCAGCATCAGGCGATGGCTCGCGACTTCGGCGTCGGATGGTGCCTCCTTCAAGGTGGAGACGAAGAACTGGCTGGCTTTCATCGGCGATGCGGGTTGGCGCACAGCGCAGGCTGGGCCCTGCGGCGGGCGGCGCCGGCTGCGACAAGGCGGGGGGATCGCACCGTCGAGCAGGCGGTGCAATAATGATTTCAATCAAGAAATCGGGGTGTAATTATGCTCGACCGTGAAGGCTTCAGGCCGAACGTCGGCGTCATTCTGCTCAACTCGCGCAACCAGGTTTTCTGGGGCAAACGGCTTCGGACCCATTCGTGGCAGTTCCCGCAAGGCGGGATCAAGCATGGCGAGACGCCTGAGCAGGCGATGTTCCGCGAGTTGCACGAGGAGGTCGGCCTGCAGCCGCACCACGTGCAGGTCATCGCGCGCACGCGCGATTGGCTGCGCTACGAGGTGCCAGACCACTTCATTCGCAAGGACGCCCGGGGCCACTACCGCGGCCAGAAACAGATCTGGTTCCTGCTGCGTCTGATCGGCCGCGACAGCGACATGAACCTGCGTGCGACCGACCACCCGGAGTTCGATGCCTGGCGCTGGAACGACTACTGGGTCCCGCTGGACGTGGTGATCGAGTTCAAGCGCAACGTGTACGAGATGGCGCTGACCGAGTTGTCGCGCTTCCTGCCACGGGTGCACCACCACAACCGCTACCTGCGCGCGGGCATGCGCGCGCAGCGCCACGACGAGCACCCGGTTCAAGCCGCACCGCGGCCCGCTGCCGACGGCTGAGGCTCAGGCGCGGCCTGCGTCCGCTCCGGCCGCGCTGATCACGAGGTTCGTGCGGTGGATCAGTTCGCTCTCGTTGACGTAGCCCAGCGCTGACTCAATCTGGGTCGATGGGCGGCGGGCGATCAGCCGGGTCTCGGCACTCGAATAGTTGGCCAGCCCGCGGGCCAGCTCCTGGCCGGCACCGGTACGCACCGCGATGACGTCGCCGCGCCGGAACTCGCCGTGCACCTGCACCACGCCGATCGGAAGCAGGCTCTTGCCTTCGTCGCGAAGCTTGGCTACCGCGCCATCGTCGATCACCACCGCACCGCGCAGCTGCAGGTGATCGATCATCCATTGCTTGCGCGCCGCAAACTTGGGCGTGCCAGCCATCAGCGCACTGCCGATACGCTCGCCGGCGGCAAGCCGCAGCAGCACGTCGGGCTCGCGACCCCATGCGATCACGGTGCTGGCACCGCTGCCGGCCGCGCGCTTGGCCGCCAGCACCTTGGTGATCATGCCGCCGCGCCCGATGGCTGAGCCGGCGCCGCCGGCCATCGCCTCGAGCGCCGCATCGCCGGCCACGGCCTCGTCGATGAAGCGCGCCTGCGCATCCTTGCGCGGGTCGGCCGAGTACAAGCCGCGCTGATCGGTCAGGATCACCAACACGTCGGCCTCGACCAGGTTGGCGACCAAGGCGCCCAGCGTGTCGTTGTCGCCGAACTTGATCTCTTCGTTGACGACGGTGTCGTTCTCGTTGATCACCGGAATGACCTGCAGCCCCAGCAGCGTGAGCAGGGTCGATCGCGCGTTCAGATAGCGCTCGCGATCGGCAAGGTCGGCATGCGTGAGCAGCACCTGCGCGCTGCGCAGCCCGTGCGCGCGCAATTGCGTCTCGTACATCTGGGCCAGACCCATCTGGCCCACGGCCGCGGCGGCCTGCTGTTCATGGATCTGCTTCGGCCGCGTACGCCAGCCCAGGCGCAACATGCCTTCGGCAATCGCACCGCTCGAGACCATCACGAGTTCGCGCCCCTGGCCAGCCAGCACCGCCAGTTGGCGGCACCAGTTGCCGATGGCCTGCGCATCGAGGCCGCGACCCTCGTTGGTGACCAGGCTCGACCCCACCTTGACGACGATGCGCCGCGCCTGCTGCACCGCCTCAGTCATCAGCATGCTCCTGCACGAAGCGCGGATCGGGCGCCGCAGGCGCGGCCTGGAACTGCGCCACGTGCTCGTAGACCGCGTGCAGCAACGGCTGCAGCCCTTCGCGGGCAAGCGCCGAGATCTCGAACACCGGCCCCTTCCAGCGCAGGCGGCGCACGATGTCCTTGACGCGGTGCGCGCGCTCGTCGTGCGGGACCATGTCGATCTTGTTCAGCACCAGCCAGCGCGGTTTGGCGTGCAGCGCCGCGTCATACTTCTTCAACTCGGCGACGATGGCCCTGGCCCCCTTGACGGGATCGTCCGCTTCGTCGAAGGGCGCAATGTCCACGACATGCAGCAGCAACCGGGTGCGCTGCAGATGGCGCAGAAAGCGATGGCCGAGACCAGCGCCTTCGCTGGCCCCTTCGATCAGTCCGGGAACGTCGGCAACGACAAAGCTGCGCTCCGGCCCGACGCGCACCACGCCCAGGTTCGGATGCAAGGTGGTAAACGGGTAGTCCGCGATCTTCGGCCTGGCGTTCGAGATCGCTGCGATCAGCGTGGACTTGCCGGCATTGGGCATGCCGAGCAAGCCGACATCGGCCAGCACACGCAACTCCAGCCGCAGCTTCTTCTGCTCGCCCGGCCAGCCGGGTGTCTTCTGACGCGGCGCGCGGTTCGTGCTGGACTTGAAATGCAGGTTGCCGAAACCGCCATCCCCGCCCTTGCACAGCAGCACGGGCTGGTCGGGCTCGATCAACTCGGCGAGCACGGCGCCGCTATCGATGTCGGTGACGATGGTGCCCACCGGCATGCGCAGCACGATGTCGTCTCCGGCCGCACCATACTGATCGGCGCCGCGCCCGCTCTCGCCGTTGCGCGCCGCGTGACGCCGCGCGTAGCGATAGTCGATCAGGGTATTGAGGTTGCGGTCGGCGACGGCAAAGATGCTGCCACCACGTCCGCCATCGCCGCCGTTCGGGCCGCCGAACGGAATGAACTTCTCGCGCCTGAAGCTGGCGCAGCCCGCACCGCCATTGCCTGCGGCAACGTCGATGGTGGCTTCGTCGACGAACTTCATGCGCGGTCGATCTTAGAACGACGAAGCCCCGGCGAACCGGGGCCCTGTTGGCAGCAGCGCAGCGCGCCCTAGGCCGATGCGACGAACACGGTGTGCTTGTTGCCGGCACCCTTGACGCCAAAGGACACGACGCCGTCGGCCAGCGCGAACAGCGTATGGTCCCGGCCCATGCCGACGTTGGCGCCTGCGTGGAACTTGGTGCCGCGCTGGCGCACGATGATCGACCCGGCGGTCACGACCTGACCGCCGTAGACCTTCACGCCCAGCATCTTCGGTTTCGAGTCACGGCCGTTCCGCGTGGAACCGCCACCTTTCTTCTGTGCCATGGTTCAGAACTCCTCGTGAATTCGACAGACGCGCTGCGCCGGATCAGGCCTCCACCGCGCTGATGTTCAACTCGGTGTAGGGTTGCCGGTGGCCGCCTTGTTTGCGGTAGTGCTTGCGCCGGCGCATCTTGAAGATACGCACCTTGTCATGCCGCCCCTGGGCCACGACCGTGGCCTTGACGCTGGCACCGCTGACCCAAGGCGTGCCAACCTTCAGATCAGCACCCTGGCCCACGGCCAGCACCTGATCGAACACGACTTCCTGGCCCACGTCCGCAGCGATCTGTTCTACCTTGATGTTCTCGCCGGCTGCAACCTTGTACTGCTTGCCGCCGGTTCTTATGACTGCGTACATCTTCGACCTTTCATTGACGCTTCGCCAAGCTCACGCATTACGCGCGCGCTTGGCGAAGCTCATGATTCTAGCACGGCGCTTTCAATCGGCCACAGCACCCCGAGTCGGCGGCCGGCTGCGCGCGGCCCGGCTTCTATAATCGCGTGCCTATGCCGCTGCATGCCGTGATCGAGACTCCTGCCACATGTGCCCCGTGCATCGACCCGCTGGAAGCGGCGATGCAGGAAGTCGACGCCACCATCCGACAGCGGCTGAGCTCGCGTGTCGCGCTGATCGACCAGATCTCGCACTACATCATCAGCGCCGGCGGCAAGCGCATTCGTCCGCGGCTGGTGCTGTTGTTTGCACAGGCGTTCGGCTTCGAAGGCCGCGAGCGCTATGAACTGGCGGCGATCGTCGAGTTCATCCATACCGCCACGCTGCTGCATGACGACGTGGTCGACGAATCGTCGCTGCGCCGCGGCCGCCAGACCGCGAACGCGATGTTCGGCAACGCCGCCAGCGTGCTGGTGGGCGACTTCCTGTATTCGCGCGCCTTCCAGATGATGGTGTCGGTGAACCGCATGCGCGTGCTCGAGGTGCTGGCCGATGCAACCAACGTCATCGCCGAGGGCGAGGTGATGCAGTTGATGAACATCCACGACGCGGACCTGTCGGTGCCGGACTATCTGCGCGTGATCCGCTTCAAGACCGCCAAGTTGTTCGAGGCCAGTGCGCGCCTGGGCGCAGTGCTGGCCGATGTCGACCTCGAGACCGAGGAGCACTGCGCCACCTACGGCCGTTCGCTGGGCACCGCGTTTCAGCTGATCGATGACTTGCTCGACTATGAAGGCGACTCTGGCGCACTGGGCAAGAACGTCGGCGACGATCTGCGCGAGGGCAAACCGACCTTGCCGCTGTTGATCGCGATGGAGCGCGGCACGGCCGCCGAACGCGAGTTGATCCGGCACGCGATCGAGCACGGCGAGGTGCAAGGCCTGCCGCAGATCATCGAAGTCGTGCGAAACACCGGCGCACTGCAAGCGACGCGCGACTTGGCGCGCCTCGAAGCCGATCAGGCCAGCGACACCTTGCGCGTGCTGCCGCCATCGGCAGCGCGCGAGGCTCTGCTAGAATTATGTGTTCGGTCGGTGAATCGCTCGTTCTGAGCACGCCGAGCCCATCGGGGTGTAGCTTAGCCTGGTAGAGCGCTACGTTCGGGACGTAGAGGCCGGAGGTTCGAATCCTCTCACCCCGACCAAATATCACAATCGAATCAGGTGGCTTACGTAAGTCACCAGATTCAGGGCCAAAAGGTCTGTGCCAAATCTGTGCCAATCCGCGCGCCTTCAAGGCACGGGTGCGCAGAGCAGATAAACACAGTTGCTGGACTTTGCTCCTTCATTGCACGGAGCAAGCATAGCCCGCATCGTGAACCGCCCCCGGTTCACCGTCAGCGTCAAGAACCGCGACGACCTCATCCGCGCCTTTCCCTTCGACGCTCAAGAAGCCGCCAAGGCGTACATCGCCGAGTTGAAGGCTTTGAACCTCAAGTCACGGACAACAGGTCGTCGCGCTTCGGCACGTAGAGCGGGCATTCGAAGCCGACTGCAATGGACAGCTCGGCCTTCCTGTGCACGCCCACGACGTCGATGAACTCGCTCAGGTCGTGGCCCGTCCTCTGCGAATCCGCCTGCAGCACAGCCCAGCCGACATTGCCCTTCTTCGGTGAGCCAATGTCGATGCAGGCGGTGACGGCCGGTGCGAAAACTTCGCCCGTCATGCCTTCGCCTCCAGCACCCGCATCAGCTCGTTACCGCGCTCGTCGATGACCTTCACGGCCACGCGCTGTTTCGCTCCCACCGCGAAGGGCTCGCTGACCGTGCCGGCCAGGTAGCTTGCAGCCAACACCCAGCGCTATCGCCCGGGACGATCCCGCCCTCGGCCGAAACACCAGGTCAAGCCTCATGCGTGCTACGTCTGCAAGGGGTGAGCCGGGTTAGCTTCGGTGGATTGACCTGCTGGGGCCTCGTCACATCGAAAGTCTCGAGTGCCGTCTCCACGCGACGCGTGCTGCCGCGACCGCTGCCACGCGACGGCCCACGCACTCGACTGCACCGGCGCGGCATCTCGGGTGATTGCTCTAGGCCGCATGGGCATCATTCACCCCATAGCAAATGCAGCACGGCCTCAACAGTCACTGCAAAACCCATCACCCCGTAGCAACCAGGAGATACCCGATGAACACCCGCACCAAGCGCGCCGTCAGCAAGATCGAGACCGAAGTCGAAGCCGTCGAAACCGAAGTCAAGGACGTCAAGGCCGACATCAAGGCCAAGTTCGAAGAAGTCGTCGAGCAGGCCAAGACCCGCTCGCAAGAGAACCGCCTGATGATGCTGGGTCTGATCGCCAACGCCCGCAAGGCGCGTGACGAGCGCAAGGCCAGCCTGATCGAAGCCGGCCGCGCCTTCGAGCCCGAGCTGCAAGCCAAGATCGACGAGCTGAAGAGCAAGTTCAAGATCGGCGAAGGCAAGGACGCCAAGGACGAAGACGGCGAGCCGAGCAAGCTGCAAGAGCGCATGGCCAGCGGCTTCGAAAGCCTGGGCCTGGCGACCCGCAAGGATCTGAACGAGCTGTCGAAGAAGGTCGACAAGCTGATCAACCTGCAGCGCGCCTGATCCGCCTGCACCGATCCGAACCTCACAAGTGGTCGGGCCACACCGCAAGGTGTGGCCCTTTTTTTCGTGCGCCACACGCGCGGCGCGTGCTTCAGCCGATGCCGTGCTCGCGCGCGAAGGGCTGCGCGTCGATGGTGCGCTTCTGGAAGGCGTCGGCCGCCGCACCCTGCGTGGCCAGCCACAGCATCACCGCCGCCGGCAGCTCGGGCGGCGCGGCGCCGTAGCGGCGCGCGAGCTCGCCGTCATCGCCGATCGACGCGCGCAGCGCCTCGGTGTTGACCACGCCGGGGTTGACGGTAAAGGCGCGGATGCCCTGGTGGCCATGCTCGACCGCGACCATGCCCGCCAGCCGCGACAGCGCCGCCTTGCCGGCGCCGTAAGCGAAGCCCCAGCCGCCCTGGTCGGCACGAAACGGCGGATCCTTCTCGCCGGCGCCCGAGGTCACGTTGATGATGGTGCCGCCACCGCGCTCGATCATGCCGGGCAGCAGCGCCTTGATGATGCGCACCGGCGCGCGCACGTAGCCCTGCCACACGCGTTCGAGTGTGCCTTCGTCCAGTTCGGCCAGCAGTGCGTTGATGTCGCGCCCCTGGTAAATGGCGTTGTTGACCAGAACGTCCACGCCGCCGAACTCGCTTTGCAGCCGCGCCAGCGCGGCGTCGATCGACGCCGTGTCCAGCAGGTCCATCGGCAGCGCGATCGCGCGCGCGCCGGCGGCCTGCAGCTCGGCCAGCGTGGTGGCCAGGCTGCCGGGCAGCGGCTTGCCGTCGCGCCCGAGCAGCGCGTTGGCGCCGCCCTGGCCTTCGACCTCGGTGCGTGCGGTGATGGCCACATCGAAGCCGGCGCGGGCAAAAGCCAGCGCGGTGGCCTTGCCGATGCCGCGGCTGGCGCCGGTGACGAGTACGCGGGGTTTCATTTCACTTCCTCCATCCATTGACGCAGCAGTTTCTTGTCGACCTTGTTCGACGCGTTGACCGGCAGCGCATCGACGAAGCGCACGAGCCGCGGCACCTTGTAGTTGGCCATGTGGCCGCGCGCCCAGGCGATCAGCCCCGGCTCGTCGAGGTCGGCGCCGTCGCGCTTGACCACCCAGGCGCAGCCGACTTCGCCGAGACGTTCGTCGGGCACGCCGATCACCGCCACCTGCGCGATCGCCGGGTGCGGCGCGAACAGCCGCTCGATCTCGGCCGGGTAGCAGTTGAAGCCACCGTTGATGTACATGTCCTTCAGCCGGTCGGTGATGCGCAGGTAGCCGCGCGCGTCCAGCGTGCCGACGTCGCCGGTGTGCAGCCAGCCGTCGGCGTCGATCGCCTCGCGCGTGGCCGCTTCGTCCTGGAAGTAGCCCTGCATCACGTGGTAGCCGCGCAGCAGCACTTCGCCCGGCTCGCCCGGCGGCAGCGCGCGACCTTGCTCGTCGGCCACGCGCACCTCGGTACCGGGCAGCGCATGGCCGCAGGTCAGCGCCACGGTCTCGGCGTCGTCGTCGGGGTCGCACACGGTGGCGCAGCCACCGCATTCGGTCAGGCCGTAGGCGGTGGTGACGTTGCGGATGCCCAGGTCCTCGCGCATGCGCTGGATCAGCACCGGCGGCACGCTGGCCGCGCCGGTGACCGCCGAGCGCAGCGACGACAGGTCGAAGTCCTTGAGCTTCGGGTGCGCCAGCATCGTCAGGAACAGCGTCGGCGGCCCGGGCAGGAAGCTGATGCGCTCGCGCGCGATTCGCTCCATCACCACCTCGGCATCGAACACCGGCAGCGGGTAGACCGTGGCGCCTTGCAGCAACGCCGCCACCCAGCCGGCCTTGTAGCCGAAGGTGTGGAAGAAGGGGTTGACGATCAGGTAGCGATCGCCCTCGCCCAGGCCGACGCAGCCGGCCCAGGTGGTGAAGGCGCGGATCGTCGGCGCGTGCGCGGCCATCACGCCCTTCGGTCGCCCGGTGGTGCCCGAGGTGAACATCAAGTCAGCGGTGCTGTCGCCGCGCAGCGCGGCTTCGCGCTCGTGCACGCGCGCGGCCGGTACGTCCGCGCCCGCGCGCCGGAAGTCGTCCCAGGCCAGCTCGCCGCGCGCGGCGTCGGCACCGTCGCCGATGACCACGACATGGGCCAGGCTCGCCGGGCGCACGCCGTCGAGCAGGCCGGGGTAGTCCAACCCGAGGAACTGGCCGATGCAAAACAGCACGCGCGCGCCGCTGCGCTCGAGGATGTCGGCGGCCTCCGCGCCTTTCATGCGCGTGTTGATCGGCACCAGCACGCCACCGGCCATGTGGATCGCGCAGGCGGCGACGATCCACTCGTGGCGGTTCGGCGCCCAGATGCCGACGCGCTCGCCGGCCTGCATGCCCAGCGCGATCAACGCCCGCGCGGCCTCCTCGGCATGGGCGACGAGATCCGCGTAGCTCAGCCGCAGATCGCCATCGATCACCGCGTCGCGCGCCGCATGGCGCGCCGCCGCCGCGCGGATCGCGGCGGGCAGGGTTTGCAACTCCATCGTGTTCCCTTCGCTGTCAGGCCGCGGCAGCGCACGCGGCCTTGACTTACGGATACTTCACCGCGATCTGCGGCGTCAGCGGCACCGCCTGGCAGGCCAGCACCCAGCCCTTGGCCAGGTCTTTCTTGTCGAGCACGTCGTTGGTGCGCATGTGCACCTCGCCCGACACCATCTGGCACATGCACGACGCGCACATGCCGGCCTGGCACGAGTACGGCGCATCGATGCCCTGGCGCAACGCCGCTTCGAGCAGCGTCTCGTTGCCGCCGCACACGATGTGGTGGGTCTCGCCGCCGATGCGCACCTCGACCTCGGCCTCGTCGATCACCGCGGCGGCAGCCGGCGCCGCCTGCACCGCAGCGGCGGCCGCGGCCGTCTCCTCCTCGTCGGGCAGCGAGGCGAAGCGCTCGACGTGGATGTGCTCGTCGGCCATCTCGATGCCCTGCAGCGCGGCCACGCTGGCGTCCATGAACGGCCCGGGGCCGCAGATGAAGGCCTGCCCCTTGCGGAACGGCAGCGCCAGCTCGGCCAGCTGCGCCACCGAAGGCACGCCCTGCACCGAATCCAGCCAGTGGATCACCAGCAGCCGCTGCGGGTGCGCGCCGGCCAAGGCAGTGAGCTCGCGCTTGAAGATCACCGAGCGCTCGTCGCGGTTGGCGTAGATCAGCGTGATGCGCCCGCTGCCTTGCGCCAGCGCCGAGCGCAGGATCGACAGCACCGGCGTGATGCCGCTGCCGCCGGCCAGCAGCAGGAAGTCGCCGTCCAGCGAGCGCGGCGTGAACACGCCGGCCGGCGGCAGCACCTCGACCACGTCGCCGGGCTTCAGGTGGTCGCACACCCAGTTCGAGCCGCGCCCGCCCTCGACGCGCTTGACCGTGACGCGCGGCGCATCGTCCACCGCCGGCGCGCTGGACATCGAGTAGCAGCGCGGCAGATGGCGCCCGGCCACCGGCAGCCTCAAGGTGATGAACTGGCCGGGCCGGTACTTGAAGCTCGCGGCCTCGGCCGCGGGCACGTCGAAGACGATCGACTTGGCGTCGTCGGTCTCTTCGACCACCGCCCGCACGCTGAGCCGGCGGTAGCGCGATGCGGCGTCCATCGCGGCTAGAAGCCCAGCACCGCGTTGTCGACGTTCATCGCCGCGCCGTTGACCGCGCGCGCCTCGTCGCTGGCCAGGAACAGCAACATCGCCACCACGTCGTCGGGCATGCAGGCGCGGCCCTTGGGGTTCTTCTTCACGTCGAACAGCAGGTACTTGGCGTCCACCCCCGGCGCGCTGGCCGCGGTCATCGGCGTCCAGATGCCGTCGGGGTGCACCGAGTTCACGCGCACCGCATAACCGCTCTTGCGGCAGTGCATCGCCGCGGCGCGCGTCAGCGCCGCCACCGCCGCCTTGGACGCGCTGTAGCCGGCGTAACCCTGCACCGGCAGCCAGCTCGACGACGACGCCATGTTGACGATCGAGCCGCCGCGCTCCTTCATCGCGATGATGCCGGCACGCGTGCCGAGGAAGACCGAATCGGTATTGACGCGCATCACCTTGTGCCAGGCCTCGAGCGACATCGTCTCGACATCGCCCGGCACCAGGATGCCGGCGTTGTTGACCAGCACGTCGAGTGCGCCGAAGTGGGCTTGCGTGTCGGCGATCACGCGGTCCCAGTCGCCCTCGTTGGCCACGTCCTGGGCGATGAAGTGCGCGTTGGCGCCGAGTTCGGCGGCCAGTGCGGCGCCGGCCTCGCGGTTCAGGTCGGTCAGCACCACGCGCGCGCCTTCGGCGACGAAACGCTGCGCCGTCGCGCGCCCGACGCCGCTGGCGCCGCCGGTGACCAGCGCCACCTTGTCCTTCAGTCTCATGCCACTTGCTCCTGTCGATGGGGGGCCACGGCCGCGGCGCTGGCGGCCGCACGCCGAGCCGGGATCATCCCGCAGTTCCGAGCAGTTCGCGGTGCTGCAACGCGATCGGCTGGCCCGCCATGTGCGCCGCGGCGCGCCAGGCAAAGGTCATCGCCGGGCCCAGCGTGGAGCCCGCACCCGCATACGACGGCCCCATCACCGAGGCCGAGTTGTTGCCCACGCAGTACAGGCCCTCGATGACGCGGCCCTGTTCGTCGAGCACGCGCGCATCGATGTCGGTGAGCAGCCCGCCCTTGGTGCCGATCTCGCCCGGCCACAGCCGGATCGCGTAGAACGGCGCGGTGCCGATCGGGGCGAGGTTGGGGTTGGGCTGGACGTGGTCGTCGCCGTAGTAGCGGTCGAAGACGTTGCCGCCGCGGCCATAGTCCGCATCGACGCCGCTCTTGGCGTAGTCGTTCATCTTCGCCACGCTGGCCGCCAGGCCGGCGGCATCGACGCCGATCTGCGCCGCCAGCCCGGCCAGCGTGTCGTCCTTCCAGTACACGACGTTGAGCCAGCTCTTGCGCAGCCGGCTGTCGGGCACGGCCTCGCCCGGCGCCAGCGGGCCGATCGGGTATTTGCGGCGGAATTCGGCATCGAACACGATCCACGCCGGGATCGCGCCGCCCATGCGCTCGTGCTCGGCGTACATCGCCTGCTGGAATTCGGGGTAGGGGCAGGACTCGTTGACGAAGCGCTCGCCGCGCGCATTGACCACCAGGCAGCCCGGCAGCGAGCGCTCGATGAACAGCGTGCGGTACTTCTCTTCCTTCGGCACGAACAGCGTCGGCGCGCCCCAGCTGTGCGCCATCAGGTGCAATGCGCCGCCCACGGCCTGGCCGGCGCGGATCGCATCGCCGGTGTTGCACTCGGGCGGGGTCGCGGTCCAGGTCTGGTCGGTGGGTTGCGGCAGGTACTGCTCGCGCATTTGTTGGTTGCGCTCGAAGCCGCCGGCCGCCAGCACCACGGCCTTGGCGGCGCGCAGCGTGATCTCGCGTTCGCCCTGCTGCGCGACCACGCCGACGACGCGGCCGTCCTCGACCAGCAACGAGCGCAGCGCGGTGCCGCGCATCAGCGGCACCTGGCGGCGGCGCAGTGCCGCGTACAACGAGCCCATCATCGCCTGGCCGCCGCACAGCCGGCGGTCGCGGTTGGACTTCTTGCGCCACGGGTAGTCGATCATGTAGCGCAGCATGATCCACATGATGACCAGCTTGGCCTTGCGCTCGCGCGCCAGGATGGTGCGCGCCTCGAAGGCGTTCATCTGCATGCGCCCGAAGATCAGCTGCCCGGGGCAGGTCGGGCGCAGCGTCTCCAGCGCCTCGTGGCCGAGCTTGCGCGCGTTGAAGTCCACCGGGTCCATCGTGCGCCCACCCGGCAGCGAGCCGTCGATGTGCGGGTAGTAGTCGGCGTAGCGCGCCATGCTGCGGTACTTGACGCCGATCGAGTCGAGCCAGCGCGCCATGTTTTTGGCGGTCTCGACGTAGGCCAGCACGCGCTCGTCGCTGGCCAGGCCCTTGGCGCAGTTCTTCAGGTAGCGAAACGCGGTGCGCAGGTCGTCCTTGACCCCGGCGCGCGGCATATCGTGGTTGCACGGAATCCAGATGCCGCCGCCCGAGGTGGCCGAGGTGCCGCCGACGAGCTCGGCTTTCTCGATCACCACGGGCTTCAGGCCCAGCTCGGCGGCGCGGATGGCGGCGACGAGCGCGCCCGCGCCCGAGCCCACCACGATCAGGTCGTATTCGGCATTCATGTGCTTGGGCCAGGCACGGCCACGCGCGCCCGGCGCGGGTCAGACGAAGGGGTCGGTGTTGGGCAGGCCGAGCATCACCGCACCGTGGGCTCGCGCATAGGCGTCGGTGTTGTTGGCGATGTGCGTGCGCGCCTGGTGGATGTCGCGGAACGCGCGCTCGATCGGGTTGGTGCGGTAGGTGCCCTGCGCGGCACAGGCGCGCAGCAGTTCGTCGGCGTGGCGCGCGCACTGCTTGGGCACCTGTGCGGCCTGCGCGCGCTGGTACAGCCGCTCTTCGACCGGCATCTGCTCGCCGGTCTTGGCGCTGTCGACCACGCGCGCGTAGTTGCGCATCAGCACCAGCTTGAGCGCGTCGCTGGCCATCATCGCCTCCGACACCGCCAGCTGCGCATTGACGTCCTCGGCGGTCTTGGCGCCGTGCTTGCCCACGTGCGTGGCCGAGCGCTCGCGGAAGTGCGTGATCGCGCCATCGAGCGCGCCGATGCAGGCGCTGGATACCGCGCGCTGGAACACCTGCGCGAAGGGGATCCGATACAGCCAGCCCGGGTTGCCGGCGCGCCCCGGGCAGGCGGCGTCGCTGTTGTCGTTGGTGCGGTTGGTGCGGTGCTCGGGCACGAAGGCGCCTTCGACCACGATGTCGTGGCTGCCGGTACCGCGCAGGCCGAGCACGTCCCAGTTCTTCACGATCTTGAAGTCGGACTTGGGCAGCAGGAAGGTGCAATGCTCGAGCGCGCCCGAGCCGTCGGCCTTGGGCAGCAGCCCGCCGAGGAAGATCCACTCGGCGTATTCGCAGCCGCTGGAAAAGCCCCAGCGCCCGCTGAAGCGATAACCGCCGTCGACCTTCTCGGCCTTGCCCACCGGCATGTAGGTCGACGCGATGCGCGTCGACGCGTCCTTGCCCCACACGTCGTTCTGTGCGGCTTCAGTGAACAGCGGCAGCTGCCAGTAGTGCACGCCGATCACGCCGTAGATCCAGGCGGTGGACATGCAGCCTTCTGCCAGGATCATCTGGATCGTGTAGAACACCCGCGGGTCCATCTCGTGGCCGCCCCAGCGTTTGGGCTGCAGCACGCGGAACAGCCCGGCGTCGTGGATCTCGCGCACCGAGTCGGGGTGCACGATGCCGTTGGCGTCGACCCCGGCCGCACGCGCGGCGAGCTTGGGCACCAGCGAACGCGCCACGTCCACCAGCTCGGCCGCCTCGGGCGTCAGGTAGTCGGTCTCGATCATCATCATGCGGGCGATGGCGCGAGCGTCAGGGGCAGCGATCATGCACTGGATCCTTCGTAGGGTCGGTGTGGCATCGTTCCATCGCGGGCCAGCAGCGCAATCGTCCGATCGGACTAACGCTTTTTGCCCGGGCCCGGCATGCGGCGCGGCGCGTCGCGCAAGGCCGCCCGGGCCGATCGACAATGCGCTAGTCCGACTGAGGGATTCAGCGGCAAGCCGCTGCGGCAAAGTGCGCGGCGAGATCGAAGGAGCATCGACGATGCAGCAGCCGACCGCATTCGACCCCAAGGACTTCCGCCAGGCGCTGGGCATGTTCGCTACCGGGGTGACGATCGTCACCGCGCGCGCCGGCGACGGCTCGCCGGTGGGCATCACCGCCAACAGCTTCAGCTCGGTGTCGCTGACGCCGCCGATGGTGCTGTGGAGCCTGGCGCGCAACGCGCGCAGCCTGCCGGTGTTCGAAGCCGCCGAGCACTGGAACGTGCACATCCTGGCCAGCGACCAAGAGCCGCTGTCCAACCGCTTCGCGCGCGTCGGCGAGGACAAGTTCAGCGGCCTCGAGCTCGATGCCGGCGTGTCCGGCGCGCCGCTGCTGCCCGGGTGCAGCGCGCGCTTCCAGTGCCGCACCGCGTTTCGCTACGACGGCGGCGACCACATCATCTTCGTCGGTGAGGTGCTGTCCTACGACCGGCGCGGCACCGCGCCGTTGCTGTACGTCACCGGCGGCTACGCGATGGCGTCGCGCAAGGCCGGCGCGGTGTCAACCGACGCGTCGGCGCCGCTGGGCGATTCGCCCTACTCCGAAGACCTGCTGGGCTACCTGCTGGGCCGCGCGCACTACCAGTTCATGGGCGGCTTCAGGCCGGTGCTGAACGCGCGCGAGCTGTCCGACCCCGACTTCTTCGTGCTGTCGCTGCTGTCGGTGCGCGACGGCCTGAGCGCCGAGGACATCGGCGCCCACATCGCCTACACCGGCGTGGACATCGGCGCGGTGGCGCTGCGCTCGCTGGTCGAGCGCGGCCTGCTCGAGCGCAGCCTCGCGCCCGACGCGCGCTACACGCTCAGCGAGGCCGGGCGCGACGCCATCCTGCACGTGCTGGCGGCGGCCAAGTCGGTCGAGGCCACGCTGATCGACCGGCTGGGCGAGGTCGAGTTCGCCGCCTTGCGCAACCTGCTGAAGCAGGCGGTGCTGGCCACCGACCCGGGGCTGCCCAAGCTGTGGAGCGCACCGCCGCCGTAGCCGCCCGCGGCGCTCCCTACGCCCGATGCGCTAGTCTCAAAGGACGATGTCCGGCCCCGACGCGCCGGGAACGATCGCCCGCGAGCCGAAACCGGCGGCTTCACTGCACCACGAACTGCAGCACGACCTGCATCTCGAACTGACTTACCTGCGGAGCAACGGATGGATTCCTACAAGATGTTCATCGACGGCCAGGCCGTCGATGCGATTTCGGGCAAGACGATGACCGTGGTCGACCCCGGCACCGGCGAAACCTTCGCCCAGGTGCCGCTGGCCGACGAGCGCGACGTCGACGCCGCCGTGAAGGCGGCGCGCCGCGCCTTCGACAGCGGGGTGTGGAGCGGCAAGTCGCCGCAGGAGCGCGCCGACATCGTGATCCGCTTCGCCGACCTGATCGAGGCCAACTCCGGCGCGATGGCGGTGGCCGATTCGCGCAGCAACGGCGGCATCGTCACCTGGATCGGCGGCGGGCTGTGGGTGGCGACGAACACGCTGCGCAACCTGGCCTGGTACGCGGCCAACAAGTTCGTGTGGGAAGAAGACGTGCCGGTATCGGGCTCGGTCTACGCCTTCGGCTCGAACCAGATCCGGCGCGAGGCGATCGGCGTGTGCGCGGCGATCGCGCCGTGGAACGTGCCGCACATGATGGCGCTGTGGAAGATCGCGCACGCGCTGGTGATGGGCAACACCGTGGTGCTGAAACCGGCGTCGACGACGCCGCTGTCGGCGCTGCTGATCGGCTCGCTGGCCAACCAGGCCGGCATCCCGCCGGGCGTGATCAACGTCGTCACCGGCCCCGGCGGCTCGGTGGGCGAGGCGCTGGCGCTGCACCCGCTGGTCGACAAGGTCTCGCTCACCGGCAGCAGCGAAGTCGGCAAGCGCATCATGGCGCGCGCCGCCGACACCTTGAAGAAGGTGTCGCTCGAGCTCGGCGGCAAATCGCCCAACATCGTGCTCGACGATGCCGACCTGGACGTGGCGGTCGACGGCGCGGTGGCCGGCAACTTCCAGAACGCCGGGCAGGTGTGCATCTCGGGCTCGCGCGTGCTGGTGGCGCGCGCTATCCACGACGAATTCGTCAAGCGGCTGGAACAGCGCGTGCGCGAGCTGCGCCTGGGCTACCAGCTGATCCCCGGCACGCAGATGGGCCCGCTGGCCAGCGCCAAGCACCTGGAGGTGGTGCACAACTACGTCGAGCTCGGCAAGAAGGAAGGCGCCACGTTGCTGCTGGGCGGCAAGCGCGCGGCGGTGCCCGGCTTCGACCACGGCTGCTTCTACGAGCCCACCGTGTTCGTCGGCGTCAAGAACAGCATGCGCATCGCGCGCGAGGAGATCTTCGGCCCGGTGCTGGTGGTGATCCCCTTCGACAACGACGACGATGCCGTGGCGCTGGCCAACGACACCGCCTACGGCCTGGCCGGCGCGGTGTGGTCGCGCGACGTGGCGCGCGCGCAGCGCCTGGCGCGGCGCGTGCACGCCGGCACGATGTGGGTCAACGACGTCGCGGTGCTGGCCGACTTCGTGCCCTTCGGCGGCTACAAGGAAAGCGGCATCGGCCGCGAGTTCGGCGACGAGGGCCTGCGCGCCTACACCCAGACCAAGGTCATCTACACCTCGAACGAAGCGACCTCGCACCGCGGCACCTTCGGCTCGGTGGTGACGCTCGGCCCCAACCCGTCGTTCCGCTTTCACCAGCCGACCAAGCTGGTGGTGGGCCCGAAGTCGGTGGCCAACATCTACAACGAGCTGCGGCTGCTGGGCGCCAAGCGCGCGGTGATCATCACCGACACCGGCCTGGTCAAGGCCGGCGTGGTCGACCAGGTGCGCCGCGCGGCCGGCGAGCGCTGCGTCGGCGTGTTCGACGGCGTGGTGCCCGACCCGACCTACGAATGCGCGCAGGCCGCGCTCGAGCGCTGCCGCGAGCTGGGCGCCGACAGCGTCATCAGCCTGGGCGGCGGCAGCTCGATCGATACCGCCAAGCTCACCGTGGTGGCGCTGACCAACGGCGGCTCGGCGCTGCAGAACATGGGCCTGATGCGGCTGCAAGGCAAGCAGCTGCCACACGTGTGCATCCCCACCACGCACGGCACCGGCAGCGAGGTCACGCTGGGCGCGGTGATCACCAACACCCAGCTGCACAAGAAGTTCTTCCTCGCTGACGTCAACATCATTCCCGACACCGCGATCCTCGATCCGGTGCTGGTCACCGGACTGCCCAAGTCGGTGACCATCGGCACGGGCATGGACGCGCTGACCCACGCCATCGAAGGCCTGGTCACGCCCGGCGCCAACCCGATCACCACGGCGCTGGGGCTGCAGGCGGTGCGGCTGATCGCCGAACACCTGCCCAAGGCGGTGGCCGACGGCAAGGATCTGGACGCGCGCCAGGGCATGCTGGTGGCCTCGACGCTGGCCGGCATCACCCTGGGCCCGGGGCTGGGCATCGCGCACGCCTTCGCGCATACCGTGGGCTCGCTGTTCGGCGTGCACCACGGCACCGGCTGCGGCATCGGGCTGCTGCAGGCGATGCGCTTCAACCGCGAGCACGCCACCGCGCAACTCGGCCAGGTGGCGCAGGCGCTGGGCGTGGACACGCGCGGCATGCAGCCGCTCGAAGCCGCCGACGCCGCCGCCGCGGCCGTGGAAGCGCTGATGAAGCAGGTGGGCGCGGCCACGCGCATCACCGAGCTGGGCTTCGAGCGCGACCAGGTGATGGCGCGCATCGGCGAGATCATCGCCGGCACCATGGGCGACATGAACTGCGGCAGCAACCCGCGCCCGGTGAACGACCCGAACGCGGTGGCCGAGCTGGTGATGGCGGCGGTGTGAACGGCTGAACACGAGGACGTCGATGGACAACCCCCCGATCCCGGTCGGCCGCTACGCCGACATCGCGCCGGTGGCCGGCGCGCCGCAGCGCGTGCACTACCACGACGCGGGCCAAGGCCCGGTGGTGATCTTCCTGCACGGTGCCGGCGGCGGCGCCAGCGGCTACAGCAACTTCAAGGGCAACTACCCCGAGTTCGCAGCTGCCGGCTACCGCTGCATCGTGCCGGACATGCTGGGTTTCGGCCTGTCGAGCAAGCCCGACATCCCGATGTACGACCTCGACTTCTACCTGGCCGGCGTCAAGGGCCTGGTCGACGCGCTGGGGCTGAAGGACATCACCTTCGTCGGCAACTCGCTGGGCGGCGCGGTGGCGCTGGGCTACGCGCTGGCCTACCCCGCCGAGGTGCAGCGGCTGATCCTGATGGCCCCCGGCGGCGTCGAGGACCTGGACACCTACCTGGCGATGCCCGGCATCGCCAACATGTTCGCGGTCTACCAAGCCGGCAAGAGCGGGCCCGAGGCGATGCGCGAGGTGATGCGGCTGCAGCTGTTCGACCCGACGCTGCTGACCGAGGAGATCATCAACGAGCGCGCGCCGATCGCCGCGACCCAGACCCAAGCCTCGCGTTCGGTGATGAAGGTGCCGAACATGACCGAGCGGCTGCACGAGCTGCGCTGCCCGGTGTTCGGCTTCTGGGGCGTGAACGACCAATTCAACCCGGTGGGTGGTGCCAGCAAGATCGTCGAGCACGCGCCCAACGCGCGCATCGTGCTGGTCAACCGCTGCGGCCACTGGGTGCAGGTCGAGCACCGCGAGATGTTCAACCGCGCCTGCCTGGACTTCCTCGCCCACGGCTGACGCCGCGGCCGCATCCCTCACAGCAAAGGCTGACGCACCTTGTTCTCGCACATCATGATCGGCACCAACGACCTCGAGCGTGCCAAGACCTTCTACGACGCGGTGCTCGGCACGCTGGGCGTCAAGCCCGGCAGCGTCGACCAGCACCGCGTGTTCTGGCGCACGCCCGGCGGCGTGTTCTCGGTGACGCGGCCGATCAATGGCGAGCCGGCCACCGTCGCCAACGGCGGCACGATCGGCTTTGTCTGCCAGTCGGCCGAGCAGGCCGACGCCTGGCATGCCGCGGGGCTGGCGAATGGCGGCAGCAGCTGCGAAGACCCGCCCGGAGTGCGCGGCGCGGGTGGCCCGGTGCAGATGTACATCGCCTACCTGCGCGACCCCGACGGCAACAAGATCTGCGGCCTGTACCGCATGCCGAAGAGCTGATCAGCGATCGCGATCAACGGCGCCGCAGGGCGCGCGTGCTGTCGGCGCCTCGCGGCTGGTCGCAAGTTGCTCTCACCCCGGCCCTCGCCCGCTGAAGCGGGAGAGGGAGAAATGCCGCTGTCCCCCGGTAACGGGAGGAGAGGGTTGGGGTGAGGGGGAAGGCGGCCATGCGCCGAAACCGGCTGGCCGCGCACGACCCGTTAGCCGAACTGCACCGGCTCGCCCGCGCGATTGAACGGCAGCAGGCCTTGCAAGCGGCCGGCCTTGACCGATTCGACCATGCGCTGCAGCGCGGCGTCGGTCTCGTTGTCGGATGGCGCCTGGCCGCCTCGGCCGCCAAGTGCGGCGGTGAAGACGATGGCCCAGGGCGGCCCGGCGGCCGCGGCTTCGGCGCACAGCGCGTCGAAGCTGCCCAGCTCGCCAGCGGCCTTGTCCACGCACATCAGCGGCGTGAGCTCACCGCCCTCGCCTGCGTCGAAACGGGCGCGTTGTTCGGCGCTGGCATCCGCTGGCAGCGCGGCGCCGGCAAAGACGAACAGCAGCCGTTGCGGCTGGGCTTGCTGCCGCGCCGCGCGCAGCAGGTCGTCGAAACACTCGATGTTCATCGGCTGACCGCACTGGCCTTCACTGCACCAGCGGCGTGTCGGCGCTGTCCAGCGCCACGCCGTGCACTTCGGCCTGGCCGGCCAGCAGTTGCAGGTACTGGCGCAGCGCGCTGACGAAGGTCTGCTGGCGCAGTGCCAGCGCCACCGCGCCGCGCACCGTCTCGAACGCCGGCGTGCTACCCGACTCGCGCGCCAGCACCTGCACCACGTGCAGGCCGAAGCGGCTGTGCACCAGCCGCGGCAGCACGCCGATCTCGGGGCCGGCGAAGACTTCGCGCGCGAACTCCGGCGCGCAGTCCTCGCGCGTCAGCCAGCCAAGCGCGCCGCCGTCGGCGCCCGACGGGCAGTTCGACAGCTCGGCCGCCAGCGCCGGGAAGCGGTCGGCCTCGCCGTCGCGGTGGCAGCGCAGTTCGAGCAGCGCGCTTTCCGCGCGGTCGCGCAGCCGGCGCACGTCCACCCCCGGCGTTACCGCGAACAGCAGGTGGCGCACCTGGGCGCGGTCGCCGCTGCGCCAGCGCGACGGCTGCGCGTCGAAGTGGCGGCGGCAGGCTTGGTCGGACGGCTCGGGCACGTCGAGCTGGGCGGCCAGCAGCGCCTCGATCGCCGCGCTGGCCGCCTCGCTGCTGGCGCCGTCCAACGCGGGGGCATCGTCGGCGCCGAGCAGACCGCGGCGCATCGCTTCCTGGCGCAGCAGTTCGGTGCAGGCGCGCTGGCGCAGGCTGTCGGCGTCGAGCGTCTCGCCAGGGCCGTGCAGCGCCACGCCATTGATGCGTGCGACCTCGGGGTGGGTTGTGGTTTCCATGGCCGGCTTCAACCGCGCGCCGGCGGCGTGTTGTGGCCGGGCGGCAGGTTCAGCCGCCGCGCGCGCACCACCTGGTACGGCCTGAACAGGTAGGCCACCGAGGCAAAGCCGCTCCACACGTGCACCAGCCGGCTGAACGGGAACAGCAGGAAGATGGTCATGCCCAGCAGCATGTGCAGCAGGTACGGCCAGCTGATGCCCGCCAGCATCTCGGCGTTGGGGCGGAAGGTGGCGATGCCTTGCAGGTACTCGGCCAGCACCAGCATCGTCGTGGCTTCGTGCCGGTGGGCCCACGAATAAGGCAGCGTGATCAGCCCGATCGTCAGCTGCAGCCACAGGATGATCAGGATCGCCAAGTCGGTGCGGTGGCTGGTCAGCCGGATGCGCGGGTCGAAGATGCGCCGGTGCAGCAGCAGCGTCAGCCCGACGAAGCAGATCGCCCCGGCGATGCCGCCGGCAATGATGGCCACCAGTTGCTTGTGCCCGGCGGTGATCAACGGCTCGTACATCCAGTGCGGCATCAGCTGGCCGAACAGGTGGCCGAAGAACAGGAACAGGATGCCGCCGTGGAACATGTTGCTGCCCCAGCGCAGCTGGCCGGCGCGCAGCAGCTGCGACGAATCGCTCTTCCAGGTGTACTGGTCGCGGTCGAAGCGCGCCAAGCTGCCCATCATGAAGAAGGCCAGGCAGAAGTACGGGTAGACGTTGAAGGCGAAGCTGAAGAGGAAGTTGCTCACGGTGTTCATGGACGCGCTCCTGCGGCGGTGCCGGATGCTCTGCGTTGGATCTGGATCGGCTGCGTCTGGCCCGGGCGGGCCTGGCCCGAGACGCTGCAGCCATCGAAGGCGGCGGGCTCGGCCCAGCTCTCGTCGATCGGCGCTTCTTCCGGCAACGGCACCGCGGCGGCCTTCTCGCCGGCCAGCTCGATCAGCGCGCCCAGCGCGCTGGCGTAGCGGCTGCCGCGCTGGTGCAGTGCGCTGAAGATGGTGTTGAGGATGTGCGCCATCTCGCCGAGAAACTCGCGCGCCTCGCGCGGCGGCTGGGTCGACGCGAACTCCAGCACCACCGGCAGGTGGTCGGGCATCTCGCCCTCGGCCAGGTACAGGCCGGCCTTCTCGAAGGTCTGCGCCAGGTCGATCATCGCCGGGCCGCGGTCGCGCGAGTCGCCGTGCACGTGCTCGAACAGATGCAGGCTGGTGCGCCGGCCGCTGTCGAACAGTTGCACGTAGTCGGCCTCGGCATCGAGCGCGCTTTGTGCGCCGATGCTGTCGATCAGCGCGTCGACCTCGGCTTGGCGTTCGGGCTGCAGCGCGCCTTCGCGATGCAGCGCCTGGCGCAACTCGTCCAGGTGCGCGCGCAGCTCGGCGTCAGGGTAGCTGAGCAGCCGCGCCAGTGCGCGCAGGCTCAGGCTCGTCGGTCGGGATGCCTTCATCGTCAGACCTCCGCCTTGATCGGGATGGTGCGCTTCTTCTCGCTGCCGAACAGGCTGGTCTCGCCGATGCCCTCGGAGCAGCCGTTGCCGAAGCTGAAGCCGCAGCCGCCGCGCACGTTGAAGGCGTTCTCGGCGTACTCGCGGTGCGTGGTCGGGATAACGAAGCGGTCCTCGTAGTTGGCGATGGCCATCACCTGGTACATGTCCTCGACCTGGTGCTCGGTCAGCCCCACCTGCTGCAGCACCTGCAGGTTGGCCTTGCCTTCGACATGCTTGTCGCGCTGGTAGGCGCGCATCGCCAGCATGCGTTCGAGCGCGCGTTCCACCGGCACGGTGTCGCCGGCGGTGAGCATGTTGGCCAGGTACGCCACCGGGATGCGCAGCTGCTTGACGTCGGGGATCAGGCCGTATTGCCCCAACTGCCCGGCGTTGGCCGCGGCGCTGATCGGCGACAGCGGCGGCACGTACCACACCATCGGCAGCGTGCGGTACTCGGGGTGCAGCGGCAGCGCCACCTTCCACTCCATCGCCATCTTCCACACCGGGCTCTTGCGCGCGCCTTCGAGCCAGGCCTCGGGGATGCCGTCGGCACGCGCCTGCGCGATCACCTGCGGGTCGTTGGGGTCGAGGAAGATGTCGCACTGCGCCTGGTACAGGTCGCGGTCGCGCTCGACGCTGGCGGCTTCCTGGATGCGGTCGGCGTCATAGAGCAGCACGCCCAGGTAGCGGATGCGCCCGACGCAGGTTTCGCTGCACACGGTGGGCTGGCCGGATTCGATGCGCGGGTAGCAGAAGATGCACTTCTCGGCCTTGCCGCTCTTCCAGTTGTAGTAGATCTTCTTGTACGGGCAGCCCGACACGCACATGCGCCAGCCGCGGCACTTGTCCTGGTCGATCAGCACGATGCCGTCTTCCTCGCGCTTGTAGATGCTGCCCGACGGGCACGACGCGACGCAGGCCGGGTTCAGGCAGTGCTCGCACAGCCGCGGCAAGTACATCATGAAGGTGTTCTCGAACTCGCCGACCATCGCCTTTTGCGTGGCCTCGAAGCCGTCGAAGTTCTTGTCGGCACCGCGCTTGCTGAACTCGCCGCCGAGGATCTCTTCCCAGTTCGGGCCCCACACGATCTTGTCCATCTGATGCCCGGTGATCAGGCTGCGCGGCCTTGCGGTCGGGCTGGCCTTCATCTCGGGCGCGCTTTGCAGGTGGTCGTAGTCGAAGGTGAAGGGCTCGTAGTAGTCGTCGATCTGCGGCAGGTTCGGGTTGGCGAAGATCTTCATCAGCAGCTGCCACTTGCCGCCCTGGCGCGGCACGATGCTGCCGTTGGCCTTGCGCACCCAGCCGCCGTTCCACTTGTCCTGGTTCTCCCACTCCTTGGGGTAGCCGATGCCAGGCTTGGTCTCGACGTTGTTGAACCAGGCGTACTCCATGCCCGGGCGGCTGGTCCAGACGTTCTTGCAGGTGACCGAACAGGTGTGGCAGCCGATGCACTTGTCCAGGTTCAGCACCATGCCGATCTGTGCTCTGACCTTCATGCGTTTTCTCCTTGCGCCTGCACGATCGCCACGCGCTCCTCGCCCACCGGCGTGTCCAGCCAGTCGATCTTGTTCATCTTGCGCACCACGACGAACTCGTCGCGGTTGGTGCCGATGGTGCCGTAGTAGTTGAAGCCGTAGCTCAGCTGCGCGTAGCCGCCGACCATGTGCGTGGGCTTGAGCACGATGCGCGTCACCGAGTTGTGGATGCCGCCGCGCACGCCGGTGATCTCGGCCCCGGGCGTGTTCACGATCTTCTCCTGCGCGTGGTACATCAGCACCATGCCGGGGTTGATGCGCTGGCTGACCACCGCGCGCGCCGCGATCGCGCCGTTGACGTTGAACAGCTCCACCCAGTCGTTGTCGACGATGCCGGCACTCTTGGCGTCGGTCTCGCTCAGCCAGATGATCGGCCCGCCGCGGCTGAGCGTGAGCATCATCAGGTTGTCGGTGTAGGTGCTGTGGATGCCCCACTTCTGGTGCGGCGTGATGAAGTTGAGCAAGATCTCCTTGTTGCCGTTGCTGCGCTGGTTGTGCATCAGCGCGGTGTTCTTCAGGTCCACCGGCGGGCGGTAGCTGGTGAAGCCCTCGCCGAAGGCGATCATCCACGGGTGGTCCTGGTAGAACTGCTGGCGCCCGGTGAGCGTGCGCCACGGGATCAGCTCGTGCACGTTGGTGTAGCCGGCGTTGTAGCTGACGGTCTCGCTTTCGATGCCGCTCCAGGTGGGCGAGCTGATGATCTTGCGCGGCTGCGCCTGGATGTCGCGGAAGCGGATCTTCTCGTCCTCGCGGTACAGCGCCAGGTGCGCGTGCTCGCGCCCCGTCGCCTGGCCCAGCGCCTCCCAGGCCTTGACCGCGACGTGGCCGTTGGTTTCGGGCGCCAGTTGCAGCACGACCTCGGTGGCGTCGATGTCGCTGTCGATCTTGGGCATGCCCTTGGTCACGCCTTCGTCGCGCACCCAGCCGTTGAGCTCGCCGAGCTGGCGCACTTCGGTCTGCGTGTTCCAGTTGATGCCCTTGCCGCCGTTGCCCAGCTTGTTCATCAGCGGGCCGAGCGCGGTGTAGCGCTTGTACAGGTTCGGGTAGTCGCGCTCGACCAGCGTGATCTGCGGCGCGGTCTTGCCCGGGATCAGCTCGCACTCGCCCTTGGCCCAGTCGCGCACCTCGAAGGGCTGGCCGAGTTCGCCGGGGCTGTCGTGCATCAGCGGCGTCAGCACCACTTCCTTTTCCACGCCGAGGTGGCCGACGCAGACCTCGCTGTACTTCTTGGCGAAGCCCTTGTAGATCTCCCAGTCGCTCTTGCTTTGCCACGCCGGGTCCACCGCGGTGGACAGCGGGTGGATGAAGGGATGCATGTCGCTGGTGTTGAGGTCATTCTTTTCGTACCAGGTGGCCGTGGGCAGCACGATGTCGCTGTACAGGCAGGTGGTGCTCATGCGGAAGTCCAGCGTCACCAGCAGGTCCAGCTTGCCTTCGGGCGCCTTGTCGTGCCAGACCACTTCCGACGGCTTGGCGTCGCCAAGCCCCAAGTCCTTGCCCTGCACGCCGTTGCTGGTGCCCAGCAGGTGCTTCAGGAAGTACTCGTGCCCCTTGCCGCTGGAGCCCAGCAGGTTGGAGCGCCAGACGAACAGATTGCGCGGCCAGTTGGCCGGGTGGTCCGGGTCGTTGCAGCTGAGCTTGAGCGAGCCCGCCTTCAGGCCCTTGACCACGTAGTCCTTGGCGTCGACCCCGGCGGCGGCCGCGTCGCGCGCCACCTGCAGCGGGTTGGTCTGCAACTGCGGCGCGCTGGGCAGCCAGCCCATGCGCTCGGCGCGCACGTTGTAGTCGATCATGTGGCCGCCGTAGGTGGCCTTGTCGGCCAGCGGCGACAGCACTTCTTCCATGCGCAGCTTCTCGTAGCGCCACTGGTCGGTGTGGGCGTAGAAGAAGCTGGTGCCGTTTTGTTGCCGCGGCGGGCGGATCCAGTCCAGCGCAAAGGCCAGCGCGGTCCAGCCGGTCTGCGGGCGCAGCTTTTCCTGACCGACGTAGTGCGACCAGCCGCCGCCGCTCTTGCCGATGGCGCCGCACAACATCAGCAGGTTGATGACACCGCGATAGTTCATGTCGCAGTGGTACCAGTGGTTCATGCCGGCGCCGATGATGACCATCGAGCGGCCTTCGGTCTTGTGCGCGTTCTCGGCAAACTGCCGCGCCACGGTGATCAGCTTGTCGCGCGGCACGCCGGTGATCGCCTCCTGCCAGGCCGGGGTGTAGGGCGCGTTGTCGTCGTAGCTCTTGGCGCCGCTGCCCAGGCCGCGGTCGATGCCGTACTGCGCCGCCTGCAGGTCGAACACGGTGGCGACCATTGCGTGGTGCTCGTCGCCCTCCTTGCCCAGACGCAGCCGCACCGCCGCCACCTTGGCGCGGTTCAACTCGCCTTGCTGCGGGTTGTTGTTGAAGTGCGGCGTGTTCGCGCCGGCGAAGTACGGGAACGCCACGTCGACGATGTCGTGCGCCTGCGCGTCACCCTCGAGCACCGACAGCTTGAGCTTGACCGCGGCGTCGTGCCGCGCCTCCTTGTCTTCGAGGTTCCACTTGCCGGCATCGGCGCGGCCCTCGGGGCCCCAGCGAAAGCCGATCGAGCCATTGGGCAGCACCACCTTGCCGGCGTCGTCGAAGGCCAGCGTCTTCCACTCGGGGTTGTTCGCCTGGCCCAGCTTGCCGTTGAAGTCGCTGGCACGCAGATAGCGGTCAGGCACCAGCGTGGTGCCGCCGTCGGGGAGCTGATGCTCCTTGAGCAGCACCAGCATCGGCAGGTCGGTGTAGCGGCGCGCGTAGTCGTCAAAATACGGCGACCTTTGCTCGAAGTAGAACTCCTTCAGCGCGACGTGGCCCATCGCCATCGCCACCGCGGCGTCGGTGCCCTGCTTGGGGTGCAGCCAGATGTCGGCCAGCTTGGCGACTTCGGAGTAGTCGGGCGTGATCGAGACGATCTTCGTGCCCTTGTAGCGCACCTCGGTGAAGAAGTGCGCGTCGGGCGTGCGCGTCTGCGGCACGTTGGAGCCCCAGGCGATGATGTAGTTGCTGTTGTACCAATCGGCCGACTCGGGCACGTCGGTCTGCTCGCCCCAGACCTGCGGACTCGACGGCGGCAGGTCGCAGTACCAGTCGTAGAAGCTCAGGCACACGCCGCCGATCAGCGACAGGTAGCGCGCGCCCGAGGCGTAGCTGATCATGCTCATCGCCGGGATCGGCGAGAAGCCGATGACGCGGTCGGGGCCGTGGGTCTTGGCGGTGTAGACGTTGGCCGCGGCGATCAGCTCGTTGACCTCGTCCCAGCTGGAACGCACGAAGCCGCCCAGGCCGCGCACCTTCTGGTAGTCGCGCCGCTTGGCCTCGTCGGCCTGGATCGAAGCCCAGGCTTCGACCGGGCCGTGCTGCAGCCTTGCCGCGCGCCAGTGCTTGAGCAGCCGCCCGCGCACCATCGGGTACTTGACGCGGTTGGCGCTGTACAGGTACCACGAGTACGACGCGCCGCGCGCGCAGCCGCGCGGCTCGTGGTTGGGCATGTCCCAGCGCGTGCGCGGGTAGTCGGTCTGCTGCGTCTCCCAGGTGACGATGCCACCCTTGACGTAGATCTTCCAGCTGCAGCTGCCGGTGCAGTTGACGCCGTGCGTGCTGCGCACGATCTTGTCATGCGCCCAGCGGTTGCGGTAGGCGTCCTCCCAGGTGCGGTCTTCGCCGGTGGTGACGCCGTGGTCGCCGGAAAAGCTCTCCCGAGGCAGCGAGAAGTAGTTCAGTCGATCGAGGAAGTGGCTCATGTTCGGTCCTTTGCGGTCCTCAGGGATTCTTCACGTAGGCGCCCTTGCGCAGGTAAAACCACCAGTTCAGCACCAGGCAGGCGGCGTAGAACACGGCAAAGCCGTACATCGCGGCCTGCGGCGTGCCGGCCTTGATCTGGTTGCCGATGACGATCGGCGCAACGAACGCGCCGTAGCCGGCCACCGCCGAAGTCCAGCCCAGCACCGGGCCGGCCTGGCCCGGGCCGTAGATCACGCCGATGGTGCGGAAGGTCGAGCCGTTGCCGATGCCGCTGGCAAAGAACAGCAGCAGGAACAGGCCGAGGAAGGCCGGGAAGTACTCTTCCGGCGTGGCCGACTGGTAGGCCAGCATCATCACCCAGCCCACCGCGACCGAGGCCACGACCATGATCGCCGAGATGATCTGGGTGACGATCGAGCCGCCCCACTTGTCGGAGATCCAGCCGCCGATCGGGCGCACCGCGGCGCCGACGAAGGGGCCGATCCAGGCGTAGGTCAGCACCGGCGGCGCGTTCGGGTTGGGCAGCGTGTGCTGCATCACGCCGCTGGCGTCGGGCTGGTGGATGACGCCGAAGATCACCTTCATCGCCAGCGGCAGCACCATCGAAAAGCCGATGAACGAGCCGAAGGTGACGATGTACAGCGCGGTCAGGCTCCAGGTGTGCTTGTTGCTGAAGATCGCGAACTGCGCCTTGACCGCGTCCTTCATCGGCCCGAACGCGGCCAGGCGCATCACCGTCAGCGCGGCGACGATGTCCAGCGGAATCGCCACCCACATGCTGATCAGCCCCAGCCCGGTGGGTGCCGGCAGGTACAGGATCAGGCCGATGATCGACGGAATGAAGGCCAGCGTGTACAGCCAGGTGATCTTCAGGAACGAGATGATCGGGTGATCTGCGCCGGGCGACACGGTCTTCAGGTTGTTCATGCCGAACCAGCACAGCAGGCCCAGCGGCACCAGCGACAGCACCCAGGCAAAGCCGCCGTTCTGGATCCAGATCTCGGTGCCCGCGGGAATCTTGCCGAAGATCCAGCCGCTGGCCTTTTGCAGCGGCATCGAATCGCCGCTCAACGCGCCCAGCAGCGGGAACGACATCACCAGCGGGATGATGATCTGCATCGTCGTCACGCCGAAGTTGCCCAGCCCCGCGTTCAGCCCGAGCGCGGTGCCGCTCATGCGCTTGGGGAAGAAGGTGCTGATGTTGGACATCGACGAGGCGAAGTTGCCGCCGCCCACGCCGCACCACAGCGCCATCAGCTGGAACGACCACAGCGGCCACTCGGGGTGCTGCAGCACGATGCCGGTGCCGATGGCCGGCGCCAGCAGCATCGAGGTGGTCAGGAAGATGGTGTTGCGCCCGCCGGCCAGGCGGATGAAGAACGACGACGGGATGCGCATCGTCGCGCCGGAGATGCCGGCGATCGCGGTCAGCGTGAAGAGTTGGTCCTGGGTAAAGGGAAAGCCCAGGTTGAGCATCTCCACCGCGATGATTCCCCACATGCCCCACACCGCGAAGCCGCACAGCAGCGCGGGAATCGAGATCCACAGGTTGCGGTAGGCGATCTTCTTGCCGGTGGCTTCCCAGAAGGCTTCGTCCTCGGGGCGCCAGTCGGTGATGTCGGCGCCGCCGCGGCGCGGCGGCGCGGAGTTCAGGGTCTTGGTGTTCATGGGTCGAACCTGGGTTGTGCGGCGGGTGTGTGTCAGCGCGACGGCGCGTGCGCCAGCGGCGAGACCGGCGCGTGCCCGCCCATGACCTCGGTGCGGCGCACTTCGGTCCAGTACATCCAGATCAGCGACACCCAGACCACGCCGTACATCAGCATGAAGGCGCTGGAGCGCACGCCGGTCAGGTCCATCAGCGCGCCGAACATGATCGGCAGGATGAAGCCGCCCAGGCCGCCGGCCAGGCCGACGATGCCGCTGACGGTGCCGATGTTTTGCGGGTAGTCGTCGCTGATGTACTTGAAGACGCTGGCCTTGCCGAAGGCGAAAGCGATGCCGAGGATGAACATCAGCGCGGTGAAGCCGTAGACGTTCAGGCCGATGTGAAAGCTCTTGGGACCGTCGACGGTGAGCACGGTGAAGGTGGTCTGCGGGTAGCTCAGCAGGAACAGGCAGACCCAGCTGACCCACATCACCCACCACGTCACCGTGTGCGCGCCGTGCTTGTCCGACAGCCAGCCACCGATCGCGCGCAGCACGCCGCCGGGCAGCGAGAAACACGCCGCCAGCAGCGCCGCGGCGCGGATGTCCAGGCCGTACTCGCCGACGTAGTACTGCACCATCCACAGGCTCAAGGCCACATAGCCGCCGAAGACGATGCTGTAGTACTGGCAGTACTTGACGACGCGCGGGTCCTTCAGCATCTTCAACTGGTCGACGAAGCGCGTGCTGCTGGGCACCAGGTGGGCCGGGTCGCTGGCGCTGAAGATCCAGAACAGCACCAGCGTGCCCAGCATGATGGCGGCGTAGACCTGCGGCACCATGGCCCAGCCGAAGGCCACCACCAGCGCCGGCGCGATGAACTTGTTGACCGCCGCGCCGGAGTTGCCGGCGCCGTACACACCCATCGCGAAGCCCTGCCGGTTGCGCGGGAACCAGCGCGCGACGTAGGGCGTGCCCACCGAGAACGAGCCGCCGGCCAGGCCGACGAACAGGCCGATGACCAGGAAGTGCCAGTACTGCGTGGCGTAGCTCATCAGCCAGATCGCCGGCACGGTGATCGCCATCAGCAGCGCCATGACGATGCGCCCGCCGTACTTGTCGGTCCAGATGCCCAGCGGCACGCGCACCAGCGAGCCGCTGAGCACGGGGGTGGCGGTGAGCAGGCCGAACTCGGTGGCGTTCAGGTTCAGCGCCTTCTTGATCGGGATACCGATCACGCCGAACATCATCCACACCATGAAGCACACGGTGAAGGCCAGCGTGCTGACGATCAGTACCGACAGTGCCTTGCGGTTGTTGTCCACGATCCTTCTCTCCGGTCGATCGCGGGCACTGTAGGTTGTTGCACTGCAGCGCAACATCCTTCGCCCGGCAAGTACGGCACGGGCCGAAAGGACGATGGCCGGCGCCACCGGCCATCGTCCGAAGGAACTACGCGCGAAGCGTCAAGCGGCTGGCTTGCGCGGTATCAACACCCGGACTGGGCCAGGGTGTCATGGCGGCTCGTGCCGGATTGCGAAGAAGGTGAATGCGAGCCGGTACCCGCTTGGGACACGTTGCCGACGTTCGGCGGCTCGAACTGAACTCACAGGTCCGGCCACATGCCGTCACCGGCGAGCGGCCGCAATGAGGTGTTGGATTGGAGCAGGCCGACCTCCCTTTCGTGGCGGAGTTGCCCGCCGCTACACTGGATGTATGCATGCCTTGATCGAATCCCACCGCGAACAACTCCTGTCGCTGGCACGTCGCCGCGGCATCACGAGTGTTCGTGTCTTCGGCTCTATGGCTCGGAACGAAGCGCGCGATGACAGCGATGTCGACCTGCTGGTGACACTGAGTCCCGGCACAAGTGCCCTCGCTCTCGGTGGGCTGTTGCTCGACGCGCAGGAACTGCTGGGCCGCCACGTGGACGTCGTCACCGAGGCGAGCCTTCATCCGGCGCTGCGCGACCAAGTGCTTGCCGATGCGATTGCGTTGTGAATTCAGGGCCAGGCAGCGACCGAGTGCTTCTTGCCCACATGCGCGAGTGCATTGGGCGTGTCCGTGAGTACACCGCGGGCGACAGAGCCCTGTTCGAGACATCGCGATTGGTCCAGGATGCGGTGATCCGCAACCTGCAGACACTTACCGAGTCGAGCCAGCGCTTGTCCGACGGCATCAAGGCGACCGAGCCGCAGGTACCATGGCGCGACCTCGCCGGCTTTCGCAACGTGATCGTGCATGGGTACCTCGGGATAGACCTCACGGCCGTCTGGCTTGTTGTCGAACAGGATCTACCGCCTCTTGCCGCCGCCCTGGACCGCATGGCTGCCCGTTCAGGTGATCAGCGCTGAGGTGACGGGCTCGTGGTCCTGTGCACGTTCGACTGCTTGGCGGCGGTCAACCAGCGCACGCCAATGTCTCCTTCGGGTTGTGTGCACCCTTCCGGACCAAAGCGCCGAACGTCGGTGAAGCGCCGAAAACGCACACGCGTTCCCGCGTTGCCGATGGCGATGCCTTGTCAGCTCAAGCCATGCGCGGTGGCGGCCACCGCGGCTTGCACGCGCGAGCTCAGGCCCAGCTTGCGCAGCACGTGCTGCACGTGGATCTTCACCGTGGTCTCGGCGATACCCAGCTCGCGCGCGATCTCCTTGTTGCTGGCGCCGCGCGCAATGGCACGCAGGATCTCGCGCTCGCGCGGTGACAGCAGCGCCAGCGGCGAGGCCGCAGCGGCGCTGTCTTCGGCCACCGGCGGCGCCGCCGCGCCGCGCACCGCGGCCACCAGCTTGTCGGTCATCTCCTCGGCCACCACGCTGGCACCGCGCATCGCGCGGTGGATCGCGCCGACCAGCGCATCGCCTTCGATGGTCTTGAGCAGGTAGCCGCAGGCGCCGCCGCGCAGGGCCGCGGCCAGGTCGGTCTCGTCCTCGCTGACGGTGAGCATCACGATGCGCGCGGCCGGTGCCGCCTGGCGCAGCGCCGGCAGCGCGTCGACGCCGTTGACGCCGGGCAGATGGTTGTCCAGCAGGATCAGGTCCGGCTGCAGTTCGGCCGCGCGGCGCTGCGCCTGACCGGCGTCGGCCGCGTCGCCAACCACGTTGAGCGCCGGGTCGCGCGACAGCAGCGCGGTCAGCCCGCGGCGAAACAGCGTGTGGTCGTCGACCACCAGGATGCGCACCGGCGCGGCGTGGCTGGCGTGGTTCATGGCGCCACGGCCTCGAGCGGCGCGGCCGCGGTGGCGGCCGCCGGCACCAGATCGAGGATCACCGAGCAGCCATGCCTGCGCGTGGCGATCACCTCGAGCTGCGCGCCGATGCGCTCGGCGCGCTCGGCCATGATGCGCAGGCCGACGTGCGACTCGCCGAGCGCCGGGTCGTCGGCGTCGAAGCCGATGCCGTTGTCGCGCACCTCGAAGCGCCAGTGCGGCTGCTGCTGCACGTCCAGCCATACCTGGGTGGCACGGGCGTGCTTGCGCACGTTGGACAGTGCCTCCTGCACGACGTGCAGCACCTGGATCTGCACGTCCGGCGGCAGCGGCAGTCCGGTGCCCTGCATCGACAGGCTGGCCTTGACGCCGCTTTGGTGCTCGAACTTGCGCAGCGTGGTCTGCAGCGCCGGCTCGATGTGGCCGTGGTTGGCGCGGGTGCGAAAGTGCAGCAGCAACTCGCGCACGTCGCCATAGCTTTCGCGCACGCCGGCGTCGATCTCGGCCAGCACCGCATCGATGCGCTGCTTGTGGCCGCTGGCCAGCGCGTCGCGCATCAGCTGCACCTGGATCTTCAGGAAGGCCAGCGACTGCGCGATCGAGTCGTGCAGCTCGCGCGCCAGCAGGTTGCGCTCGGCCGATACCGCGGCCTCCTTGGCCAGGCTGTCCAGGCGCAGGTTTTCCATCGCCGCACTCAGGTGCGCGGCCAGCGCCTCGAGCAGCGAGCGCTCGGCCGGCGACAGCTCGACCTGGGCGTTGAAGAACAGCGCGAGCTCGCCCATCGTGCGCTCGTGCAGCCGCACCGGCAGCACCACCATGGTCTTGAAGGCCGCGCGCGTGCAGTGCCCGAGGTTGTCACGCGGCAGCGCGTGCAGCGGGATCACGCGGGCACCAGCGGCGGCCTGCGGCGCACCGCATTCGCAGTCGCCGGCCTTCAGGCAGTTCTCCTTCTCGATCATGTGCGGCGGCAGCCCCTGGCTGGCCAGCAGCAGGTAGCGCTCGTAGTCCTCGTCCAGCCAGCGCAGCGCCACCGCGTCGGCGCGCGCAACGCGGGCGATGCACTGGGTAAAGCCGCGCGCCAGATCGTCCAGCGTGGTCGCACCGGCGATCAGCGCGCTGACGTCGTACAGCGCCTGCAGCCGCTCGCCCTTTTCCTGCAGCTGCGAGGTTTTCTCGGCCACCTTGGCTTCGAGGTTGCGGTACACCGCCTGCAACTGCCCGGCCAACTGGTTGAAGCCGGCGGCCAGCGTGCTGAACTCGTCGTTGCTGCTGGGCTGGATGCGCGTGTCGAAGTCGCCGCCTTGCAGCCGCTCGATCGCGCGCTTGAGCTGCAGCAGCGGCTCGAGCACGAAGCGGTAGCCGGTCAGCAGCAGCGCGGCACCCGCGGCCAGCGTCAGCGCCAGCACCGCGGTCTGCAGCAGGTGCTGCAGCGCGGTCCAGCGCGACATGTGGGCCTCGATCGCGCCGACCAACGCATCGATGCCGGCGACGAAATCGGCCGCCTGCGCGCTCAGCGCCGCCGCATCCGGGCGCGGCTGGGTCTGGATCCGGCTGCGCAGTTCCAGCCAGTGGCGTTCGAAGGTGGCGAAGCGTTCGCGCACCGCATCGTCCCAGGGCACGAACAGCGGCCGTTCGGGATCGCCGCGCCGCAGCAGCGAGACGGTGTCCTCGAACTGCTCGATCTGCGCGCGCGGCGCAGCGCCGCCGCCGCTGGCCAGCGATAGCGCGAGGCGGTAGGTCTGCATGCGCAGCCGGCCGGCTTCGTTGACCGCGGCGGCGCCACCTTCGAGCTGCCACGACACCCACAGCGTGGCCATAATCGCCAGCAGCATCAGCAGCGCGAACGGCGTGGCCACCAAGGCCAGCTTCAGGCCCAGGCTCCACTGACGGGGCGCGCGCGCGGTGCTCATGCGCGCATGCTACGTCGCCGGCCGCGTCAGGCCAGCAGCGGCCGCAGCAGGCCCAACGGGTTCTTGGTGACCGCCACCGAGACGATCCAGCCGAACACCGCCAGCGCGGCCAGCCAGGCGCCGGCGCGCAGCGCCAGCGGCCGCCCGGCGCGCAGCGCCACCACGCCCAGCGCGATGTAGAGCAACAAGCCGGTGATCTTCGCGGCCAGCCACGGCGTGGTCAGCGGGTTGAGCTGCAGCAGCCAGGCCATGACCAGCGCCGAACCCAGCAGCAGCGTGTCCACCAGATGCGGCCAGACGCGGTGGATGCGCCGGCGCATCCAGGCCGCGCCGCTCAAGCTGCCGATGCCGCGCGCGGCAAAGCCGCTCACCGACAGCACCACCGTGCCCTGGTGCAGCAGTTTCCAGGCGGCGTAGTCCATGCTCAACCGGGACGGCCGTCGAGCCGCGGCCGCCACAAGCGCGGCGCATAGCGCACGGCGTACAGCGCGAAGCCGCCCGACCACAGCGCGGCCGACACCAGCACCGCGCCGATCGTCCAGGCCGGCACCACCAGCGGCACGAACACCCGCACCACGCCCGCGGTCAGCACCAGCACGTAGCACACGGTGTCGACCCGGTCGGCCTTGAGCGGCCGCGCGGTGTGGCCCAGCGCGGTGCGCGTCATCATGCCGATGATCAGCCCGCCGGCGGCACCGGCCACCAGCGCGTGCGTGGCCAGCGACGGATTCACCCAGCCGAAGGCCGCACCGACGCGCAGCGCCAGGTGCAGCGGAATCCACAGGTAAGCGGCATGCAGCACCCACACCAGCGGCGTGCGCAGCGTCACCCAGGGTTCCCACATCCACCAGCGCGTCAGGTGCGCGGCGGCCGCCACCAGGCACAGCGCAGCCACCAGCCAGGCCGGCAGCGGCAGCAGGTCGGCCACCAGCAGCGCCAGCAGCGAGCCCAGTGCCACTTTCTCGACCCGCGAATCGCGCTTGGCCTGGGCGCCGGGAATGCCGTTGTTGGTGAACATCGGCAGCACCCGCCCGGCCATCACCGCCATGATGAACAGCACCACGTCCAGCCCGAGGTCGATGCCGACCCAGCCCGGCAGCTCGATCACGCCCAGCAGCTGCATATGCACCGCCAGCGACGCCACGCCCATCAGCACCAGCAAGCCGACGAAGAAGTAGTTGCGCTGGCTGCGCCCGGCCCACAGCGCGCGGCCCAAGGCGTAGGCCGACGCCAGCGCGAAGCCGACATTGGCCGCCGCCCCCGCCCAGCCCCATGGCGTGAGCACCAGCACGCGCGCGGCCAGCCACAGCGCCACCAGCGCCGCCAGCGGCATGCCGGTGGGTGTGGGCTGGTTGGCCCAGTTGCGCCCGGCAGTGAGCAAGAAGCCGACGATCACCGCCAGCACGAAGCCGAACAGCATCTCGTGCGCGTGCCACATCGGCCCGCTCAGGTACGACGCACCGAGCAAGCCGGCGTACTGCAGCGCCCACAGCGCGATCGAGATCGCGGCGAAGCTGCTGGCCAGCAGGTAGAACGGGCGAAAGCCCAATTGCCAAAGCGCAAAGCCGCGCGGTACCGCGCGCGGGGGTTCTTCGAGTTGCATGATGCTCATGATGAGGTCCTTGCCGGCGCGGCTGCCAGCGGGCGAGCCCGCAGCGGCGTCAGCCCGAGCTGCGGCGCCAGATCGGTCAGGGGGAAGTGAATCAGGTTGTTTGCGACCTTGGTCGGGTGGTGGGCCGAAGCCCCACAGGCCGCGGCCCGCTGGGGGCCTACACCGGCTGCCACAGGCCGCGGTTGGTGAACGTGCTCGACATGATGCAGGCGAGGATGCCCGATGAACCGGCGCTTGCGAGCCTGCATCTGCCGAAGATGTATTTTAGATGCATCTATGCTAGCGGCAGCGCCAAAGACCCGGGTTGACCACTGTCAAGCGTGGCCTCGCGGCAGAATTCAACCCCGATGAGCAAGGCCTTCACCCGCGAGAGCGACGCCGGCGACGATGCCGGCGGCGATGACGAGATCGCCGCACCGGCGCTGCCCGCGCACGCGCGCAACTACATGACGCCGGCCGGCTACCGCCGCCTGCGCGGCGAGCTGATGACGCTGCTGGACGACGAGCGCCCGAAGCTGGTCGAGGTGGTGTCGTGGGCGGCGAAGAACGGCGACCGCTCCGAGAACGGCGACTACCTGTACGGCAAGAAGCGGCTGCGCGAGATCGATCGGCGCATCCGCTTCCTCACGCGCCGGCTCGACATCGCCGAGGTCGCCGACCCGTCGGCGCACCACGGCAGCGATCAGGTCTTCTTCGGCGCGAGCGTGACCTACGCCGACGACAGCGGCCAACAGCGCACGGTGACGATCAAGGGCGTCGACGAGGCCGACAGCCTGCAAGGCGAGGTCTCGTGGGTCTCGCCGATCGCACGCGCACTGCTGAAAGCGCGTGAAGGCGACGAGGTCACGCTGCACACCCCGGGCGGGGTCCAGCACATCGAGGTGCTGGCGGTGCGCTATCCCGCGCCGGATTCGCCCGGCTGACGCTCGGTCGCGCGGCCTCGACCCGGCCGCGGCGGCCGGCCTACGGCTTGACCCGCCAGACGCGCAGCACGCTGGGCGAGCGGCGCAGCGTGCGCAGCACGTCGGCCAGGTGCAGCCGGTCGCGCACGCTGACCAAGAGCTTCAGCTCGGCCGATTCGGCCGGGCGGTCGGCGCCCATGTCCAGGTGGGTGATGTCGGCCTCGGCCGCGCTGATCGCCGAGGCCACCTGCGCCAGCACGCCCTTGCCGTTGTGCACCAGCACCAAGATCGCGGCCTCGAACGGGCGCGCCAGTTCTTCGGCCCATTCCACCTGCATCCAGCGCTCGCTGTCGCGCTCGAACAGCCGCTTGCCGACCTGGCAGTCGTGGGTGTGCACCACCAGGCCTTCGCCGCGCCCGAGGTAGCCGACCAGCGCATCGCCGGGGATCGGGCGGCAGCAGGTGGCCATCTGCACCGACGCGCCCTCCGAGCCGTCGATGAAGACCACGCCCTGCACGCCGCCACTGTCGTCGCTGGCGAAGCGCCCGAGCGTCAGCGTCACCGCATCGGGCCGCGCGCCCTGCTCGATCATCAGCGCGGCCAGCCGTTTGGCCACGATGCTGGCGATCTTGCGCCCCAGCGCGATGTCGGACAGCAGCTCGGTGCGGCCGCGGTTGCCGCTCCAGCGGGCAAGCTGCTGCCACAGCGCGGCAGCGGCGGCATCGTTCGGATCGGCCGCAGGCATCTGCAGGCCCTCGGCGCGCAGCGCCTGGGCCAGCATCTTCTCGCCCATCGCGCGCGATTCGTCCAGCTCCATCGTCTTCAGGTAGTGGCGGATCTTCGAGCGCGCGCGGCCGGTGCGCACCATGTTCAGCCACGCCGGGTTGGGCCGTGCGCCCGGCGCGGTGATGACCTCGACGACATCGCCGCTGTGCAACTCGGTGCGCAGCGCCACCGCCTCGCCGTTGATCTTGGCCGCCACCGTGCGGTCGCCGACATCGGAGTGGATCGCGTAGGCGAAGTCCACCGGCGTGGCGCCGCGCGGCAGCGCGAGGATCTTGCTGCGCGGCGTGAACACGTACACCGCATCCGGGAACAGGTCGATCTTGACGTGCTCGAGGAACTCGGCCGAATCGCGCGTGTCGTCCTGGATGTCGATCAGCGAGCGCAGCCACATCGCGCCGAGCTGCTGCGTCTCGGCCACGTCGTGGCCGTGCTTGGCGTCGACCTTGTACAGCCAATGCGCGGCCACGCCGGTCTCGGCCACCGCATGCATCACGTCGGTGCGGATCTGGAACTCCACCGCGGTGCCCAGCGGGCTGACCAGCGTGGTGTGCAGCGACTGGTAGCCGTTGGCCTTGGGGATGGCGATGAAGTCCTTGAAGCGCCCCGGCACCGGCTTGTACAGCTGGTGCAGCACGCCCAGCGACAGGTAGCACTCGGGCTGCGTGGCCACGACGATGCGAAAACCGAACACGTCGTTGACCTGGGCGAAGCCGTCGTGCTTTTCGCGCATCTTGCGGTAGATCGAGTAGATCGTCTTCTCGCGGCCGGTCACCCTGGCCTTGATGCGCGCGCTGGAGAAGGCCTTCTCGACGTCCTGGCGCACGCGCTCGACGATGTCGCGGCGGTGGCCGCGCGCGCCCTGCACCGCCTTGGCCAGCACGCCATGGCGCCACGGGCACAGGTACTCGAACGACAGCTCCTGCAGCTCGCGATACACCTGGTTCAGGCCGAGGCGGTGCGCGATCGGCGCGTAGATGTCCAGCGTCTCGCGCGCGATGCGATGGCGCTTGCCCGGCGCCATCGCGGCCATGGTGCGCATGTTGTGCAGCCGGTCGGCCAGCTTGATCAGGATGATGCGCAGGTCGCGCGCCATCGCCAGCAGCATCTTGCGGAAGGACTCCGCCTGGCCCTCCTCGCGCGTGTTGAACTGCAGCTTGTCCAGCTTGGTCAGGCCGTCGACCAGTTCGGCGGTGGGCGCGCCGAAACGCTCGATCAGCTCGGCCTTGGTGACGCCCTGATCCTCGATCGTGTCGTGCATCAGCGCGGCCATGATCGCCTGCACGTCCAGCTTCCAGTCGGCGCACAGGCCGGCCACCGCGATCGGGTGCGTGATGTAGGGCTCGCCGGTGGCGCGAAACTGCCCGAGATGCGCTTCGTCGGCAAACTTGAAGGCCTCGCGCACCTTCTTGTGGTCGGCCTTGGACAGGTAGTTCAGCCGCTCGGTCAGCGCCGCGAACGACGCCACCTGCGTCTTGGCGGTGGTGGGCGCAGGCGCGCTGCGCTGCCGCCCCTGCAATGCGGACGGCAAGAACTCGGCGGCCAGCGAGCGGATGCCCATGGCGACGAATCTAACAGGCCTGGGCGCTGCAGTGGCAGCAGGGGGAAGGCCGCCGCGGCCTGCGCCGGCGCCGGCTGCGGCCTATCGCGTGTTGGCGCTCACCCGGTGCGCGCCATCAGCCGCCATCAGCCGTGCGGCGGATAGTCGGTGTAGCCGGCCGCGCCGGGGGTGTACAGCGTCTTGCGGTCGAACCTGGCCAGCGGCAGGCCCTCGCGCAGGCGGCGCACCAGGTCGGGGTTGCCGACGAAGTGGCGCGCGAACGACACCGCCTGGCCCACCCCGCTGGCCACCGCCTGCTCGGCGCTGGCCGGCTCGAAGCCGTCGTTGAGGATCAGCGCACCGCCGAAGTGCTCGCGCGCCAGCGCGAAGGCATCGATGTCCGGCACCGGCGAGCGCATGATCTCCAGCCACGCCAGGCCCAGCGGCGCAGCCTGGCGCATCAGTTCGGCGTGCGACGCGGCCGAGTCGGCGTCGCGGCAGTCGTTGAAAGCGTTGCCCGGGTTCAGCCGCAGCCCGACCCGCCCCGGGCCGATGGCGTCGGCCATCGCCTGCAGGCACTCGAAGGCGAAGCGCGCACGGTTGGCGGCGCTGCCGCCATAGGCGTCGTCGCGCTGGTTGGTTTCGCTGTAGAGGAACTGCAGCGGCAGGTAGCCGCTGGTGCCGTGCAGCTCGACCGCGTCGAAGCCGGCGGCACGCGCATTCAGCGCGGCCTGGCGGTACTCCTGCACCACGGCGGCGACCTCCTCGGTGCGCAGCGCGCGCGGTGTATCGAAGGGCTGCATGCCGGCGCTGTCGGTGTAGACCTCGCCTGCGGCGCGCACCGCCGACGGTGCCACCGTCTCCACCCCAGCCGGCTTGATCTGGCTGGAGCCGATGCGCCCGGCGTGCATCACCTGCAAGGCGATCAGCCCGCCGCGCGCGTGCACCGCGTCGGTGACGCCCTTCCACGCCGCCACCTGCGCCGCGGTCTCGATCGCCGGCTGGCGGCAGTAGCCGATGCCGGTGATGCTGGGCGACACGCCCTCGGTGATGACCAGCCCGGCGTCGGCGCGCTGCGCGTAGTACTGCGCCATCAGCGCGTTGGGCGTGAAGTCGGCCTCGGCGCGGTTGCGCGTCATCGGCGCCATCACGATGCGGTTGGCGAGCTCGAGCTCACCCAGCTTCAACGGCTCGAACAGCTTCATCGTTCAACGCTCCTGCTTCAAGCTGCGCCGGTGCTTCGGCCGGCCGCAGACGGATTTCGATCGGTTGGCAAACAGCTCAGAAGAATACGCAACCGCCATTGACCGCGATGTTCTGCCCGGTGACGAAGCCGCTGTCGTCGCTGGCCAGGAACAGCGCGGCGCGCGCGATGTCCTCGGGCTCGCCCATGCGACCCAGCGGCACGCCGCGGATGATCGATTGGGCCCAGGCCTCGGGCACGCCGGCCATCATCGGCGTGTTGGTCGGCCCCGGCACGATGGTGTTGACGCGGATCTGGTGCGGCGCCAGCTCGCGCGCCATGCCGCGCGTCAGGCCCATCAGGCCGGCCTTGGACGCGCAGTAGTGCACCGGCCCGTCGCCGCTGGCCGCGGCCGAGCTGGCGATGTTGATCACCGCGCCGCCGCGGCCCGAGGCCACCATCGCGCGCGCCGCCTCGCGCGCGCAGTAGAAGGCGCCGTTCAGGTTGATGGCGATGACACGCGCCCAGGCCTCGTCGCTGGTGTCGATGAACTTGTCCAGGCCGCCGATGCCGGCGTTGTTGACCAGCACGTCGACGCGGCCGTGCTCGGCCACCACCTCGTCGAACAGCGCCTTGACCGCTGCCGGGTCGGCGACGTTGAGCCGGCGCGCCACGCCGCTGCTGCCAGCCACCGTCTGCTGCGCGTTGTCCAGCTTCAGGTCGAGCGCGATCACCTTGGCGCCTTCTCGAGCGAACAGCTGCGCGATCGCCCGGCCCATGCCCTGGCCGGCGCCGGTGACCACCGCGACCTTGTCCTTCAGCTTCATCGTGTGCTCATCGTCTGGGTGGGTTGGCGAAGGGGTGCGGGAAGGGCAGGGGTGCGGCCCGGATGGCCCTCACCCCTGCCCTGTCCGGCCTGCGGGAGACGGCGCAAGCCTGCACCGTGCATGCGGCACCATCATCCGGCAGCTTGCACGAGCCACGCCGGGCAAACCGATGCCGTTGCGGCCTGCGGCAATGCAGTTGGGTCCAAGCGCACCGCCGCCGGCAGCGCCTGCCGCTTGACCGGGCGGCCTGGGCATCACGCCGCCACCGCGGCCGAAGCCGGCGCGGCTGCCGTGCCGCTGGGCTGCGCCGGCAGCAAATCGGTGCGGCGCAGCGCCAGCGGCTGGCCGACCATGTGCGCCACCGCGCGGTAGGCGAAGGTCATGCCCGGGCCCAGGGTGCCGCCGGCGCCCGGGTAGGCCGGCCCCATCGCCGAAGCCGAATTGTTGCCCACGCAGTACAGCCCGGGAATCGGCTGGCCGCTGCCATCGAGCACACGCGCGTCGCGGTCGGTGAGCAGGCCGCCCTTGGTGCCGATGTCGCCGGGCCAGAACTTCATCGCGTAGAACGGCGCCTTGGCGATCGGCGCCAGGTTCGGGTTGGGCTTGACGTGGATGTCGCCGTAGTAGCGGTCGAAGCTGTTGCCGCCGCGGTCGAAGTCCAGGTCCTTGCCGCTGCGCGCGTATTCGCCCATCTTCGCCGCACTGGCCGCCAGGCCCTTCGCGTCGACGCCGATCTGCGCGGCCAGCGCTTCGAGCGTGTCGGCCCGCCAGTAGACCTTGCCCAGCCAGTCCGCCGGCATCTTGGCATCGGGCAACGCTGACGACGGCATCAGCGGGCCCAGCGGGTACTTCTTGCGGAAGTCGGCATCGAACACGATCCACGCCGGCACCGCGCCGCCGGTCTTGGCGTGGTCGGCGAACATCGCCTGCTGGAACTCAGGGTAGGGCCCGGATTCGTTGACGAAACGCTCGCCGCGCGCATTGACCACCATGCACCCGGGCAGCGAACGCTCGACGAAGATGCCGCGGTACTTCTCCTCGCCCGGCACGTCGATCGTGGGCACGCCCCAGGTCAGATCCATCAGCGCCAGCGCGGCGCCGGCCTGCACGCCGGCGCGGATCGCATCGCCGGTGTTGTTGCCCGGTGGCGTTGCGGCCCAGACCTGGTCGGTCGGCTTGGGCAGGTACTGCTCGCGCATCGCCTGGTTACGCTCGAAACCGCCGGCGCCCAGCAGCACGCCCTTGCGCGCGCGCACCGCCACCTCCTTGCCGTCGCGCTCGACCACCACGCCCGCGACCGCGGCGCCGTCCACCACCAGCAAGCGCAGCGGCGCGTTCAGCCACAAGGTGATGCCGCGCTCGCGCGCCGCGTGCAGCAGCCCGCCCAGCAGCGCCTGGCCGCCGGTCAGGCGCCGGTCCTTGGCGGTACGCCTGCGCCACGAGAAGTCGAGGAAGTAGCGCAGCATGATCCACATCAGCTGCCACTTGCCCTTGGCCTCTTGCGCCAGCATCGCGCGCGCCTCGAAGGCGGTGATCTGCATGCGGCCCATGATCAGCTGGCCCGGGTTGCACGGACGCAGCTGGTCCAGCCCGTCCAGCCCCAGCTTGCGCGCATCGAAGGGCAGCGGGTCCATCGTGCGCCCGCCGGGCAGCGCATGCGGCAGCGCCGGGTAGTAGTCGGAGTACAGCGGCATGCAGCGGTAGGGCACGCCGATCTGGCCGAGGTAGCGTGCCATCTCGCGCGCGCTTTCCACGTAGGCCAGCACGCGGTCGTCACTGGCCAGGCCGCGCACGCAGGCCTTGAGATAGCCGAACGCGGCCTCGTCGCTGTCGCGCACACCGGCGCGCGCCATGTCGTCGTTGTTCGGGATCCAGATGCCGCCGCCCGAGGTCGCCGAGGTGCCGCCGATGAACTCGGCCTTCTCCACCACCAGCACCTTCAGCCCCTGGTCGGCGGCGCGCACCGCGCCCAGCATCGCCCCGGCGCCGGAGCCCACCACCACCAGATCGAATTCCTGTTCCATCGTCCATCTCCTTCACAAGCCGCGTTCGCCTTGGCGGCGAAGCTCGGCGGCAGATCAAGCCGCCCAGATCGGCTCGCCCCGGCACAGGGTGAGCCGCACCTGGACGGCGGCAAGTTCGTTCAACATCTCGCGCCACGGCCGGTCGGCGACGCACAGGTCGGCGCAAGCCCCGGGCGCGAGTGGGGCCAGGCCCTGGCCCGGGCGCAGCGCATCGCCGCCGTACAGGCCCAGCGCCTGCGGCGGCGTCAGCGCCTCGGCGGCGCCGATCGTGCGGCCGCCGCGGCTGCGGCGCTGCACCGCCGCGGCCATCGACGCCCACGGGTCGGCCTGGCCGTAAGGCGCATCGCTGCCCGCCGCCAGCGCGATGCCGGCGTCGACCAGGCTGCGGCCGCGGTACAGCCAGCCGATCTCCTCGGCGCGCAGCGCGTCGAGGTAAGCATCGCCACGCTCGGCGACGAAATGCGGCTGCGTCACCACCCGCACCCCGGTGTCGCGCAGCAGCTCGATCGCTTGCGGCGAGCACAGCGACGCGTGTTCGATGCGGTCGCCGTCACGCACGCCACCACGCACGCCACCACGCACGCCATCCCGCACGCCGCACTCGCGCAGCGCCTGCAGCGCCAGCACCTGCTCGGCCAGCGTCACGCAATGCAGCGCCACCGCGCGGCCGGCGCCGTGGCTGTGCCGGATCGCTGCGCACAGCTCGTCGAAGCCGGGCAGCGCGGCTTCGCGCAGGTACAGCTTGGTCGGCCCGACGCGCAGGCCGTCGCGCGAGGCCACGCCGTCGAGCGCCGCACTGCCCATCACCAGCAGCCGCTGGCGCAGCGCCCCGCGCGCTTGCTCGGCGGCAAAGTGATCGAACTCGACCCGCCCGTTGGCCGGGCTGGCGTCGGTGAGACCCGTCACGCCGCGCCGCGCCAGCGCCAGGCTGATCGCGCCCAGCTCGGGCAGCGCCGCGCCCAGGCGCTCGCGCAGCCAGGCGTCGGCACCGTAGAGCCGGCCGCTGAGGCGGCCGGCGCAACGCTCGAAGGGATCGGCGCCGCCGTCATCGGCGACGCCGAGCAACGCCAGCGCGCGCGAGTTCAGGATCCACAACTGACCGCTGCGGTGCTGGATGCGCAGCGGCCGTGCGGGGACGACGGCGTCGAGCCAGTCGCGGTCGATATCGCCGGCCACCGACTCGTGGTAGCCGACGCCGCGCAACCAGCCGCCGGCGTCGGCGTTGCCGGCTGGCGCATCGGCAGCGGCCGCGCGCAGCGCCGCGGCCAGCGACGCAGCCGAGGGCTGCTGTGGCGGGCCGCACTGCAGCGACGCCAACGCCGCCGCGCTGGCCAGCAGATGGATGTGGTGGTCGTGCAGCCCCGGCAGCACCGCCGCGCCGGCCGCGTCGAACTCGTCGCCGCCTGTCACTGCAGGCAGCCGCTCATCGTGGCCGGCGATGGCCGCGATGCGGCCGTTGGCGATGCGGATCGACGCCAGCGCGCCGCGGCCGAGGTCGGCGCGGTGGATCGTCAGCGTCGGCCTGGCCACCGTCATCCCGCCCTCACGCGGCCAGCTCGCCGAGCACCGCCGCGGTGTCGGCGCCGAACACGCGGGCGCGCCCGCGCGGCTGCGGCGCCAGCGGCCGGCGCTCGGCCAAGCCTGCGGCGCGCACCGTGTCGGTCCAACGCCGGGCGCGTTCGGTCAGGGCCTCGGCTGAGCTCGGCAGCTCGAAGCTCGCGCAGTGCGCCACCACGCGCTGCATCGCGATGTCGACCAGCACGCCGCCGCCACCGAGCCAGGCGCTCCATGCGGCCAGCGCCGCATGCAGGCCAGTCAACGGGTCGGCGATGGCGTCGCCGCAGAAGGCCCAGGCGTCGCGGTCGGCGCCGCCGTCGCTGGCGCTGCTTGCGGCCAGCAGCGCGCTCAGCCCGCCGGCGACGCCGGCATCGTCGCCGAACGCCACCCAGTGGGCGGCCGGTTCGTCGCGCCCGTAGCCGCTCAGGGCCACCCAGCTCAGGCCGGGGTTCCCGGCCAGCAGTTGCGCGGCGTCGATGCCGAGCTGGCGCAACGCGCGAGGCCGTGCCGATTCGATGACGATGTCGGCCCGCTGCAGCAAGCGGCGCAGCCGCGCCAAGCCGGCCGGGTTGCCGAAGTCCAGCACCACGCTGGCCTTGCCGGCATGCAATCGGTCGAAGAAGACGTCCGCGCCGGCGCGCGCATCGCTGCGCGCGCCATCGGGCCGCAGGGCACTTTCGACCTTGATCACGCGCGCGCCGAGCTGGTGCAACACCTGCGCGCACAGCGGCCCGGCCCACAGCGACGACAGGTCGACCACCAGCGGCCGCCGGCCGCCGCGATCGGTCGCCAGCGGCGGCGCGTGGCGCTGCACCCGGCACCAAGGCTCGGATGCGGGTGCGGGCAGCGTGGCGGCAGCCACCGGCAGGCCGAGCAGCCGCGCACGCTCGACTACCTCGGCGCTGCCATGGCGGCGCAGCCGCTGCGCCAACGTGCCCCAGTCCACCACCGCGCTGTCTACCAGCCAGGCGGGCAGCAGGCCCCAGTCGTCGCGCCGCGCCAGGTTCACCGCCAGCATGGCGTCGGCGCTGCGCAGCAAGCGGCAGCTGCCGCCACTGGAGGTGGCGCCGTTGCGCTGCAGGCCAAGCAGCGCCGCGCGTTCGGCGAGCAGCGCCGCGCCATCGGCATAGGCCTCCGGCACGCGCGCGCCCAGCGCCGCCAGCGCGCGCACCACACCGTCTGCGCAAGCCGCCAGCGGCGCGGCGAGCATGCGCGGCGGCGCATCGCGCGCGCCGGTCAGCGCCATCAGCCCGCTGCGCGCCCAGACCAGCGCCGGGTGTTCGTCAGCTGCACCACCGCACGCGCGCGGCGCGGCGCCGAGAGATTCCAGCAGCGCGGCGGCGTAGCGGCTGGCGACACCGTCGCCGTGCACGTCGACGGCCCACGCCGCAAGCGGCATCGCAGTGTCGGCGGCCGGCAGCATCGAGTCGCCCTCAACTCGACGCGGCGAACTCGTCCTTCAGCACGCGGCGCAGGATCTTGCCCATCTCGTTGTGCGGCAGCTCGCTGCGAAAGCGCAACTGCGCCGGCACGCGCGACGAGCGCAGCCGCTGGCGCACCCAGTCCTGCAGTTCGGCCGCGCCAACCTCGGCGCCCGGCGCCTTGACGATGACCGCGCCCACCGCCTCGCCCCACTGCGCGTCGGGGATCGCCACCGCCGCGGCGTCGGCCACCGCCGGGTGCGCGCGCAGCACGTCTTCGATTTCGCCGGGCGAGATGTTCTCGCCGCCGCGCACGATGACGTCGTCGGCGCGCCCGTCGAGGTAGAGAAAGCCGTAGGCGTCGAGGTAGCCGCGGTCGCGCGTGGCGAACCAGCCGCCGTCGTCGCGCAGGCTGCCCACGCCCAGGTACTCGCCGGCCACCTGACCGCCGCGCACGAAGACGTCGCCGACTTCACCCTCGGCCACCGGCCGGCCGTCGGCGCCGCGGATCTCGAGCTCGATCGAGCCGATTGGCTTGCCCACCGAATGCAGCCGCTTGCGGATCGCCGGGTCGGTGGCGCCGAAGCCGGTGCGGTGCTCGTCGGGGTCGAGCAGCGCGATGGTCGAACTGGTCTCGGTCAGGCCGTAGGCGTTGGTGTAGTCGACGTGCGGCCAGGCCTGCATCGCGCGCTCGATCACCGGCGCGGGCATCTTGCCGCCGCCGTAGGCCAGGGCGCGCAGCGCCGGCAGCTCGCTGGCCACGCCCTCGTTGTCGATGCACTCGATCACCCGCGACAGCATGGTCGGCACGACGAAGGCGTGGCTGACGCCCTCGCTGCGGCACAGCTCGAGCCAGGCGCGGCCGTCGAAGTTGGACAGCTGCACCATGCGGCGGCAGGCGTAGGTCGAGCTCAGCACCGCCGAGATGCCGGCGATGTGGTACGGCGGCACCGCCACCAGCGTGGCCTCGGCCTCGTCGGCGGCGCCGAACTCCACCGTGCCGAGGATGTAGCTCATCAGGTTCTCGTGGCGCAGCACCGCCGCCTTGGGCACGCCGGTGGTGCCGCTGGTGAACAGCTGCACCGCCACCGCGGACGGGTCGGCCTGCACGTCGACCTCGTCACCCTGCTCGGCCTGCGCCATGAACTGCTCGCGCGACACGGTGTGGATGCCGTCGGGCACCTTGACCCCGGCCAGCAGCTGCGCATCGGCCACCAGGAAGGCCGGTGTGATGCGCGCCAGCAGCGCTTCGATCTCGGGCGGCGTGAGCCGGTAGTTCAGCGGCACGTAGGGCACGCCGGCATAGGCCGCGGCATACAGCGCGACACAGGCCGCCGGGCTGTTGACGTCGAGCAGCCCGACATGGGCGGCACCGCTGGCGCGCACATGGCGCGCCGCACGTTTGGCCAGCTGCAGCCAGCGGCCGTAGCTCAGCGACTGTTCGCCGCAGCGCACGCCGATGCGCTCGGGATGGCACTCGGCGGCCATCTCCAGGGTCATCACGATATTCATGTCATGGGCTCCAGCGCGCGGCGCGCAACGGATGGCTCAGCAGGCCATCGAGCTTCAATCGGACGACGGCAGCGCCTTGGCCTGCTTGACCTCGAGCGCCTCGCCGTCCAGCGTGAGCGAACCCTTGCCGCCCTTGGTGCACAGGAACTCGAAGCGCTGCGCCGCGTCGGCGTAGCGCTTGCCGATCAGCGTGCCTTGCGCCTGCGCGGCGTCCAGCGCCACGCCCTCGGGCTTGGCGGCGGCCAGCGCGACCATCTCGGCGCCGCCGCAACACAGGCGGTGCTCGCCTTCGGCGGCGCGCACCACCATCACTTCGGCGTCGCACACCGCGCTCTTCAGGCGCGAACCGGCTTTCAGACTGCTCATTGGGGGCTCCTCGGCTGACCAGGGGAATCGAAGCATCGCGCATCGGCCCGGCCAGCGGCGCTGCGCAAGCGCACGCCAGCAGCGATGCACGGGTGCGTGGTTGCCATTCTGTCGGCGCATGGCCCGCACCACAAACGCCCAGCGCGCGTCTGACCCGAATTGCGCTCGGATAGGCCGCTTCAGAATTGACGCGCGCAGCCGCACGCAAAGCCTTGGCCTATGCTGACCGCAACCCCCCACGGCACCCGTCCATGCACAACCCACCCAACGCACCGCTCGCCGGCCTGCGCGTGATCGAAAGCGCGATCCTGGCCCCGGCGTCCATCACCACCTCGCTGGCCGACCTCGGCGCCGAGGTGATCAAGGTCGAGACCCCTGCCGGCGACTACATCCGCGAGATGACCTGGCCGATCATCGAAGGCGTGTCGCTCATGCACTATCACCTCAACCGCGGCAAGAAGAGCCTGACGCTGGACCTGAAGAACGAAGCCGCGCGCGAGGTCTACCGCGAGCTGGTGCGCGCTTCCGACGTGGTGATCGAAGGCTCCAAGCCGGGCGCGCTGGCGCGCTTCGGGCTGGGCTACGAGCAGCTGCGCGAGATCAACCCGAAGATCGTCTTTTGCACCATCTCCGGCTACGGCACCACGGGGCCGTACAAGGACATGCCCTCGCACGGCATCGCCTACGACACCTGGTCGGGCGTGGTCAAGCCGGCGTACGACGAGCAGGGCTTTTGCTACATCGCCGAGCACGTGGCGATCGGCATCTCGGCCGCGCCGCTGTACGGCGGGCTGGCGGTGCTGGCCGGCGTGATCCGCGCGCGCGCCAGCGGCGTCGGCTGCTTCCTCGACCTGGCGCAAAGCGACGCCTCGGCCGCCTTCGACTGGTATCGCAGCGAAAGCCACATGGCCTACGCGCGGCCCGAGCACGTGGTCACCGGCAACAAGTCCGACAACTTCGTGCGCCGCCCGGTGGCCACCGCCGGCATGCGCGAGGGCGTGCGCTACCAGCTGTACGACTCGGCCGACGGCCACGTGCTGTTCATGGCCTCCGAGCAAAGCCTGTGGAAGAACTTCTGCCTCGGCGTCGGCCGCGCCGACCTGTTCGAGAAGTGGCCGGGCTCCAAGTACGCCGACCACGCGCGCGGCAACACCGAGTTGCGCGCGATCCTGCGCGACATCTTCCGCACGCGCAGCACCGCGCAGTGGATAGCTTTCGGCATCGAGTTCAACACCCCGATCGCCCCGGTCAACACCGCCGCCAACCTGACGGACGACCCGCAGTTCAAGGCGCGCTTCAAGCTGCTGCCGCACGAGCAGCACGGCGCCGACATGCTCGGCTTTCCGGTGAAGTTCGTCGGCGAGGCCGAGATCACGCCGACCAAGGCGCCGACGCCGGGCCAGCACAGCGAGCAGGTGCTGCGCGAGGTGCTGGGTTACGACGCAGCGCGCATCGCCGCGCTGCGCGGCGGCGGCGCGCTGGGCTGAAGCGCACCGCCCCGCGCAATGAAACACCTGCGGCCGCATCCGATACCGGGCGCCTGACGCGGCGGCGCGCCACCGGCCCACAATGAACCACCCCGACTGGACATAGCCCGAAAGAGACAAGCCCATGAACAGCCCGCTGCATACCCCGCTGTGCGACAAGCTCGGCATCGAGTACCCGATCGTCGCCTTCACGCACTGCAAGGACGTCGCCGTCGCGGTGATCAACGCCGGCGGCTTCTCGGTGCTGGGCGAGGCGCTGCACACGCCCGAGCAGATCGACTCCGACATCAAGTGGATCAAAGAGCGCGTGGGCGGCAAGCCCTTCGGCATCGACCTGGTGCTGCCGTCGACCGTGCCCGAGGAAAAGAAGCTCGAGGACCTGCTGGCGATGATCCCGCAGGGCCACCGCGACTTCGAGCAGATGATCAAGCACAAGTACAACGTGCCCGACCCGAAGATCGCGCCCGACATCCACCACTGGGGCGGCCTGGACCAGAAGCGCGCGATGGACCAGCTCGACGTCATCTTCGACCATCGGGTGCCGGTGTTCGCCTCGGGCCTGGGCTCGCCGGCCTTCCTGCTCGAGCGCGCGCACCAGCTGGGCATGCAGGTGTGGGGCCTGGTGGGCAAGCCCAAGCAGGCGCGCCGCCAGATCGCCGCCGGCACCGACGTGATCATCGCGCAGGGCTACGACGCCGCCGGCCACACCGGCAACATCGGCACCTTCTCGATCGTGCCGCAGGTGGTCGACGCCGCGCGCGAGGCCGGCGTGCCGGTGATCGCGGCCGGCGGCGTGACCACCGGGCGCCATCTGGTGGCCGCGCTGGCGCTGGGCGCGGCCGGCGTGTGGACCGGGTCCCTCTGGCTGACCTCGCGCGAGTCCGACGTCAACCAGCCGCTGAAGGAGCGGCTGCTCGAGGCCGAGACCGAAGACACCGTGTACTCCGACTGCATCTCGGGCTACACCATGCGCACCACGCGCAGCCCCTGGCACGACGAGTGGGCGTCCGAGCAGGCGCCGCCGATCCTGAAGCCGCCGCTGCAGATGCTGCTGTCGTCGAACTACATCCAGGGCTCGCTGGACTACCAGCGCAAGGACCTGATGACCGAGGCCGCCGGCCAGGGCATCCACTACGTGCGCGAGATGAAGCCGGCGCGGCAGATCCTGTCCGACATCGTCGAAGAGGCCCTCGATGTCTTCGACCGCTTCGCCGCCTGAACCTGCCAGCGGCGCGCCCGCAGCGCCGTACCGCAGCGGCTTCAACGCCGCGCTGCGCGGCATGCAGGTGCAGTGCGAAGGCGGTGGCCCGATCGCCGGCACGCACCTGGCGGGGCGCCAGAATTTCTCTGGCACGCTCAGCGGCGATTACCGCGACTTCGGCTCGTACCAGCCGCACGCCTGGCGCTGGTATCTGCTGACCGCGCTGACGCAAAAGCCCGACGGCTATGCACACGAGGCGGTGTGGTGCGAGGCCGAAAGCCTGTCCGCGGCGGGCAGCGACGATGCCAGTCTGCGCCAACATCTCTACTCCACAGGGTGATCTCCATGCGTATCGTGGTTTGTGTCAAGGAAGTGCTCGATCCGGCGGCGGTGAACAACTTCGCGCTGGCCGGCGGGCTGAAGATAGCCGCCGACGGCAAGACGCCCGAGGTCGCCGCGATCCCGCGGCTGATCAACGGCTACGACGAGCAGGCGATCGAAGCCGCACTGCGGCTGCGCGACGCCGGCATCGACTGCCGCATCACGGTGGTGACGATCGGCGCCGACGCGCAGGCCATGCTCAAGCAGTGCGCGGCCCTCGGTGCCGACGAGATCGTCGCGCTCGACCCGGGTGCACGCGAGCTCGACTGCGCCGGTGTGGCCAACGTGCTGCACGCCTACATCGCCGGCAGCGGCGGCGCCGACCTGGTGCTGTGCGGCCGCCAGGCCTCCGACGACGACCAGGGCGTGGTGCCGCTGCTGCTGGCCGAAAAGCTCGGCTTCGCGGTGACCACGCTGGCGCGCGAGCTGCAATGCGCGGGTTCGGTGCTGAGCGTCACCCGCGCCACGCCCGACGGCGACGAGGTGGTGCGCGCCAACCTGCCGGCGCTGGTCACGGTCAGCAGCGAGCTCGGCGCGCCGCGTTTCCCGTCGGCCAAGGCCAAGATGGCGGCGCGCAAGATGAACGCGCAGCTGATCGGCATCGATACGCTGGGGCTGGACGCCGCGGCGCTCGAGCCGCAGGTGGTGCTCAAGCGCCAGTTCGTGCCGCAGGTGCAAGGCAACTGCGAGTTCTTGAGCGGCAGCCCGGCGCAGATCGCGCAGGCGCTGATGGAACGCATCCGCCAGGCCTGAGCCTCGCGCGGCCCACAATCGCCGGCCGCTGCGCCGGCGGCGAACCCGATCCACGGAAAGCAAGACATGACACAAACCATCGCAGTCATCGGCGGCAGCGGCAACCTGGGCGCGGCGCTGGCGCGGCGCTGGGCCAAGGCCGGACGCAGCGTGATCATCGGCTCGCGCGACGCGGCCAAGGCCGCCAACGCCGCCGCGCAGCTCGCGGCCGAGCTGAAGGTCGAGGTCGGGGGCGCTGGCAACCTCGAAGCCGCACAGCGCGCCGACGTGGTGGTGGTGGCGGTGCCCTTTGCCTCGCAGCTGCAGGTGCTGGAAGAAATCCGCCCTGCCCTGGCCGGCAAGGTGGTGATCGACACCACGGTGCCGCTGCTGCCGCCCAAGGTGATGCGGGTGCAGCTGCCGGCCGAAGGCAGCGCGGCGCAGCGCGCGCAGGCGCTGCTGGGCGCCGAGGTGCGGCTGGTGTCGGCCTTCCACAACGTGGCGGCGCACAAGCTGGCCACCGACGAAGAGGTGCAGTGCGACGTGCTGGTGTTCGGCGACGACAAGGCCGCGCGCGCGGTGGCGGTGGAGCTGGCGCAGCAAGCCGGGCTGCGCGGGCTGCACGCCGGCGCGCTGGCCAACTCGGCGGCCGCCGAGGCGCTGACCTCGGTCCTGATCTTCATGAACAAGACCTACCGCGTCGACGGTGCCGGCATCTGCATCACCGGCCAGCTCGACATGGCGGCGGCCGCCGCCTGACCCAGCCGAGTCGCGGGCCCTGAGCATGGGCGCATCGGTCAGCTTCACGCCGCTACCCGGTCTGCCGGAGGTGCATGCGGGCGACGACCTGGCCACGCTGATCCTGGCTGCGGCGCAGCGCGCCGGCATCGCCATCGGTGACGACGCCATCGTCGTCGTCGCGCAGAAGATCGTCTCCAAGGCCGAGGGCCGCAGCGTCGCGCTGAACTCGGTGACGCCGTCGGCACGCGCGGTCGAGCTGGCCGGCATCACCGGCAAGGACGCGCGCGTGATCGAGCTGATCCTGTCGGAGTCCAGCGCGGTGCTGCGCGCGGTGCCCAACGTGCTGGTGGTGCGCCACCGCCTGGGCTACGTGATGGCCAACGCCGGCATCGACCGCTCCAACGTGCCCGGCGACGAGGGGCGCCATGGTGGCAACGGCAGCGGCGGCGCCGAGCGGGTGCTGCTGCTGCCGCTGGCACCCGACCGCTCGGCCGAAGACCTGCGCGAGCGGCTGCAGCAGCGCGCGGGCGTGCGCCCGGGTGTCATCGTCAGCGACAGCTTCGGCCGGCCCTGGCGCAACGGCGTGGTCAACGTCGCGCTGGGCGCGGCCGGCGTGCCGTCGCTGATCGACCGCCGCGGCGAGCTCGACCGCCAGGGGCGCAAGCTCGAAGTCACGCAGGTGGCCTTTGCCGACGCGGTGTGCGCCGGCGCGGCGCTGGCCATGGGCGAGGCCGCCGAAGGCACGCCGGTGGTGGTGGTCGACGGGCTGCGGCCGCGCGCGCCGCTGTGCGATGCCAGCACGCTGGTCCGAGCGCTCGAGCAGGACTTGTTCCAATGACCCAACCCGGCGGCGCGCGCGTGGCCGCGCTGTGCGGCGGCGTCGGCGGCGCCAAGCTGGCCGACGGCCTGCTGCGCGTGCTGCCGCCCGACTGCCTGGGCCTGATCGTCAACACCGGCGACGACTTCGAGCACCTGGGGCTGCACGTCTCGCCCGACATCGACACCGTGGTCTACACGCTGTCGGGGCTGGCCAACCCGGCCACCGGCTGGGGCCGCCGCGACGAGAGCTGGAACTTCATGCAGGCGCTGCAGGCGCTGGGCGGCCCCACCTGGTTTCGCCTGGGTGATGGCGACCTGGCGATGCACGTGCAGCGCACCCAGCGGCTGGCGCAAGGCGAGCCGTTGAGCGCGATCACCGCCGACATCGCGCAGCGCCTGGGCATCGCCGCGCGGCTGCTGCCGATGAGCGACGGCCGGCTGCGCACCCGGGTGCGCACCGACAACGGCTGGATCGACTTCCAGGACTACTTCGTGCGCCAGCAGTGCCAGCCGACGGTGCGCGAGATCGGCTTCGACGGCGCCGCGGCGTGCACGCCGGCGCCGGGCGTGGCCGAACTGTTGGCGCAAGCGCAACTCGAAGCCATCGTGATCTGCCCGTCCAACCCCTACCTCAGCGTCGCCCCGGTGCTGGCCGTGCCGGGGCTGCGCGGGTTGCTGCGCGCGGCCGGCGTGCCGATCGTCGCGGTCTCGCCGCTGATCGCCGGGGCCGCGGTCAAGGGGCCGACCGCCAAGATCATGGCCGAGCTGGGCCACGCAAGCAGCGCGGCCGAAGTCGCGCGCTACTACGAAGGGCTGATCGACGGCTTCGTGCTCGACGAGCGCGACGCGGCGCTGGCCGCCCGGATCGGCGTGCCGGTGCGCTCGTGCGACACGCTGATGCAATCGGCCGACGACCGCCAGCGCGTCGCGCGGCACACGCTGCAACTGGCCGGCGAACTGGCGCGCAGCCTGGCCACCGAGCTGGCCGCCCGGCGATCGAGGGCGACATGAGCTGCTGGGCACTGATCGCACTGAAATCCTTCGCCTGCGGCAAGACCCGGCTGGCGCAGGTGCTGCCGCTGCCCGAGCGCGAAGCCCTGAGCCGCAGGATGCTCGACCAGGTGGTGTGCGCGCTGCAGGCCGCACACGAAGTCGACGGCATCGCCATCGTGACGCAGCAAGCCGGCCCGCTGCCGGCCAACGTGCTGCCCCTCCCCGACCCCGGCGGCGGTCTGAACGCCGCGCTGGCCAGCGGCGCAAGGCAGCTGGCCGCCATCGGCGCGACCGAGTTGCTGGTGCTGCACGCCGACCTGCCCTTGCTGGCGGCCGACGAGATCGACGACTTCATCGTGCAAGCACGCCGCACCGGGCTGGGCCTGGCCAGCGACCGCATCGGCCACGGCACCAACGCGGTGTTCGTCGCGCCGCCGCTGGCCTTCGATTTCTGCTTCGGCCGCTACAGCTTCATGCGCCACCGCCAGCAAGCGCGCGAACGCGGCCTGCAGCCCTTTGTCGCCAGCGCGCCGGGTTTCGCCTTCGACATCGACGAGCCGGCCGACCTCGCGGCGCTGCTGGCGGCCCACGGCGAGCACTTCGCCCCAACCCTTGACGCCTGGAAGCCGATGCCATGGACCACGCGATTGAACGACTGCTCGGCCTCGCCCGCGACGCAGGCCGACTGAGCCCGCAGCAACTGCTGACGCTGGCGCAGCACGCGCCGCTGCACGCGCTTGTGGATTGCGCCGAGCAGCTGACGCTGCAGGGCCACGGCCGGCGCGTGGGTTATTCGCGCAAGGTCTTCATCCCGCTGACGCGGCTGTGCCGCGACGCCTGCGGCTACTGCACCTTCGCCACCGCGCCGCGCTCGCTGCCCAGCGCCTACCTCAGCGCCGACGAGGTGCTGGCGATCGCCCGGGCCGGCGTACAGGCCGGCTGCCATGAGGCGCTGTTCACCCTGGGCGAGAAGCCCGAAGCGCGCTACCGCGCGGCGCGCGAGGCGCTGGACCGCATGGGCCACGCCAGCACCATCGACTACGTGGCGGCGATGGCCGAGCTGGTGCACCGTGAAACCGGCCTGCTGCCGCACCTGAACCCGGGCAACCTGAGCACGGCCGAGCTGGCCCAGCTGCGCCCGCTCGCGGCGTCGATGGGGCTGATGCTCGAATCGTCGGCCGAGCGGCTGACCGAGCGCGGCGGGCCGCACTGGAAGTGCCCCGACAAGCTGCCCGCCACCCGCCTCGCGACGCTGGACGCGGCGGGCGCGGCCCAGGTGGCGATGACCAGCGGCATCCTGGTCGGCATCGGCGAGACCCGCGCCGAGCGCGTGCACTCGCTGCTGGCGCTGCGCGAGTTGCACGAGCGCCACGGCCACGTCCAGGAAGTGATCGTGCAGAACTTCCGCGCCAAGCCCGGCACGCGCATGGCGCATGCGCCCGAGCCGACGCTGGACGAGCACGCCTGGAGCATCGCGATGGCGCGGCTGGTGTTCGGTGCCGCGATGTCGATCCAGGCGCCGCCGAACCTGCGCCCCGGCGAACTGGCGCCGCTGCTGCGCGCCGGCATCAACGACTGGGGCGGCGTCTCGCCGGTGACGATCGACCACGTCAACCCCGAGGCCGCGTGGCCGCACCTGGACGAGCTCGAAGCTCAGACCCGCGAGTGCGGCCGCGAGCTGGTCGAGCGTCTCGCTTTGGTGCCGGCCTACGCGCGCGACGCCGCGCGCTGGACCGAAGGCACGATGCGCAAGGCGGTGCTTCGCCTGGCCGACAGCGAGGGCTTCGCCCGGCCCGACGCCTGGCTGGCCGGCACCGGCGCGGCGCCGACGCCCGCCGTCGCCGCAGCCGTGGCCGGCGCCGCGCGCAGCGACCCCGCCAAAGCCTCGCGCGAAGTGGCCGCACTGCTGGCGCGCGCGCGCGACGGCCACGAGCTGGACGAAGCCGGCATCGTGCGCCTGTTCGCGGCACGCGACGCCGACTTCCAGGCGGTGGTGCAGGCAGCCGACGCGCTGCGCGCCGAGGTGGTCGGCGACACCGTCACCTTCGTGCGCAACTGCAACATCAACTACACCAACATCTGCCAGCACCGCTGCGGCTTTTGCGCCTTTGCCAAGAGCCGCAGCGCGCACAGCCTGCGCGGCCCGGCCTACAAGCTCGAGGCCGACGAGGTCGCCGAGCGTGCGCTGCAAGCCTGGGCCGACGGCGCCGGCGAGGTCTGCATGCAAGGCGGCATCCATCCGCACTACACCGGGCAGACCTACCTCGACCTGGTGGCTGCGGTGAAGGCCGCGGTGCCCGGCATGCACGTGCACGCGTTCTCGCCGCTGGAAGTGCTGCACGGCGCGCGCACGCTGGGGCTGAGCACCGCGCAGTTCCTGGCGCGGTTGCGCGACGCCGGCCTGGCCACCCTGCCCGGCACCGCGGCCGAGATCCTCGACGACAAGGTCCGTGCGGTGATCTGCCCGGACAAGCTCAGCACCGACGAGTGGCTGCAGGTGATGCGCGACGCGCACGGCGTGGGCATCCGCAGCACCGCGACCATCATGTTCGGCCATGTCGAGCAGCCGCTGCACTGGGCGCGGCATCTGCTGCGCATTCGGCGGCTGCAGGCCGAGACCGGCGGCTTCACCGAGCTGGTGCCGCTGCCCTTCGTGCACATGGAGTCGCCGCTGTGGCACAAGGGCGCGGCGCGTTCCGGGCCGACGCTGCGCGAAGCCGTGCTGATGCACGCGGTGGGCCGGCTGGTGCTGCACCCGCTGATCCCGAACATCCAGACGTCATGGGTCAAGATGGCGCCCGAGGGTGCGGCGTTGTGCCTGCGCGCCGGTGCCAACGACCTGGGCGGCACCTTGATGTACGAGTCGATCACCCGCGCCGCGGGCGGTGTCAACGGCCAACTGCTGGACGAATCGGACATGCGCGGCATCGCCGCCAGCGTCGGGCGTGCGCTGGCCGAGCGCACCACGCTGTACGCGCGCGCTGCCGGGGTTGGCGGCGGCTTGTCGGCGCGGGCCTGCGCCGCATCGGCCACGGCGCCCATGGCGACCGCGACGGCGGCACCAGCGAAGGTTGCGGTCTGACGCGCAGGCTTCGACGATGGCGCACCTGTGCAGCGTCGGGCGGTTTTGGCGCTGCGTGGGCTGGCCAGGCCCCCGACACAGACCGCTGCGGATCGATTCGTACCACGCAGCGCCGGCGCGAGCGCTGCGAAGGCACCCTTTGTCCCTTCCCCGGCATGGGCTGGCGGGCCCGATCGGGGTCGACGCGCGGGCCAGGCACTGGATGAGGTGTGACGCGGCGCCGAGTGCGCGCGTCGCCTGCGCGAAGATCGGCGCGCTCGACCAGTGGGGGGCGAAGTACAGCCGGATGCGCCGGGTGTTTCGGGGCACCACCGCAGTGAACACGTAGCCCAGCGCGGCCGGCAAAGTCTTGTCCAACCGGGCGTGAGCCTGGAGCCGGGCGCAGACCTCGTTGGGCACGACTCACGCTTGATCCATCGCCCAGCGCCCGCTAAGGTGCGGGCGGGTGACAGCGCATGTTCGACGCGTCCAGGCTCTTCATCAGCTATCTCCGCAGCGATGCCGAGCGCACCGCTCGCGCGCTGTGCGAGGCCTTGCGCGCGCGCTTCGGCGCCGAGCGGGTGTTCTTCGACACTTCTGACATCCCCTTTGGCGAGGACTTCCAGCGCCTGGTGCGCGAGCGCATCGACGCCAGTGATGTCGTCATCGCCGTCATCGGTCCGCGCTGGCTGCGCGTGACGAACGACAAGGGGCGCCGGCTGGCGCAGGCCGACGATCCGGTGCGCTTCGAATTGGTCACCGCGCTGCAGTCGAACAAGCGCATCGTGCCGCTGCGGGTCGATGGCGCCGGCGCCCCGGCTGCCGATGAGCTGCCGGAGCCGTTGCGCCAATTGGCACTGCTGAACATGCCCGAGTTGCGCGCCGCCAGCTTCGACATCGACATCAACGAACTGATGCGCCAGCTGCTCGGGCTGCCCCGGCACGACGTCGGACGCGCGGCGCGCTGGGCCGGCGCCGCCAAGGGCGGGCCGCTCGCCATCGTGCTGCTGGCCGCAGCGGTGCTGGCTGCGAGCTTCACCGGACTGTTCGACCTGCTGGGCCTGCACACGCGCTCGCAGCGCTGGCTGCTTTCTGCCGGCGAGTATCGCGGCGAGCGCGCGCCGGTGTTGCTGGTCACGCTCGACGCAGCCAGCGAGGCCGCGCTCGGCCGTGCGTTCTCCGCGGCCAACGCGGCAGCATGGCGTCGTGACCATGCGCGGCTGATCCAGCGCGCGGCGGATGCGGGCGCGAGCGCGATCGCCTTCGACCTGTTCTTCGAAAGTCCGACCGCGGCCGACGCTGAACTGGCCGAGGCCATCGCGCAGGCGCGACGGCGCCAGCCGCCGCTGCAGGTGGTGGTCGGTGCGCGCGCTGGACCTGACGGCGAGCCGCGCCTGGTTCCCGCGCTGCGCGCCGCCGCCGCGTGGGGCTCGCTGTGCCTGACCGATCGCGGCGGCGGCGTGCTGTGGTCGGCTCCGCTGGCGGTGTTGCGGCCGCAGCGCGGCGCCGCGGGTGAACTCGCCAGCGCCGACACGCCGGCGCTGGCGCTGGCTGCGGTGGCGCCCTCGACCTTGCGCGCCGCCGACCTGTCGCGGCGCGAACTGCTGTTCGACGGCCCGCCGCGCGATCCACCGCTGCGCTTCAGCACGGTGGAGCGTCAGCGGGTGGCCTTGCCTGGCTGCACTCTCAGCAGCGCTGGCGATGATCTGGCGATGCTGCGCTTGCGTGTGTCGCGCGAAGGCTTCTGGCGCCAGCCGGCGCGCAGCCTGTCGTATGCCGCAGCGCTCGACGAGCACGACGCTGCGCGTTTTGCAGGCCGCATCGTGCTCGTCGGCGTGACGGCCTTGGGCAGTGGCACGCCCGATGCGCATACCGTGCTCGACGGCCTGCGCCCGCGCAGCGTCTTCGGCGTTGAACTGCAAGCCGACGCGCTGCGGGCACTGGCTGCCGCGCGCGTGCCGCGGCTGCCGACGCTGGATCGGCAACTGGCGACGACGCTGCTGGCGTGCGCGCTCGGCGCGGCGGTCGCCGTCTGGGGCTTCGAGCGCGCCGCCTGGCGGCGCCGCCTGGTGTTGCTCGCGGTGGCCGCGGCATGGACCGCAGCGGCATGGTGGCTGGCGCGGCACGACCTGCTGAGCGACCTCGTCACCGACTTGGTGACGCTGGCGCTGGCGGCGGCGCTGATTCGCGCGGTGCAGATCGTCGTCGTGCTCCTGCGCGCTTTCCGGAGGATTGCGAAATGAACGCGTTCAAGCTTTGGGTTCTGGCCGCGCTGGCGCTGCTGACCGGCTGCAGCGGTGTGCCAACCGGCACATCGGGCGTAGCGTCGATTCACCTGCAAAGCACCGTGCGCGACATGGCGCCGGCAAGCCCGCGCTGGCAGATCGCCGAACCCGAAGCCGCCGGCGTGCGGGTGTGGCGCAATTTCGTGCCGGTGTCACCGTCGCGCGGGATGCAGCTCGAACCCGGCGACGTGGTGCAGACCGCGGCGGGTACGGCCGCCACCATCGTCTTCAGCGGCGGTGCCGGCGGCGGCACGGCGGTGCTCGACGAATCGACCCGCGTGCGGGTCGGCTCGCTCGAGGTGTTCTTCGGACGAATCTTCGCCAACGTGCGCGGGCTGTTTGAAACCACCAGCCAGAACGTCGTCGCCGGCGTCGAAGGCACACAGTTCCTGTTCGAAGTCGGCCGTGATCGCGCCGTCCACGTCGGTGTGGTGCAAGGCGTGGTCGCCTGCCGCACGAAGGACGGCAGCTGGTCGGCGGTGCGCTTGGCGGCGGGCCAGTCGCTGCGCTCGGCGTACCCGAACCGCTCGCCGCCGCAGGTCGGGCAGGCTGATCCACGCGAACTGCGCGACGCTGCCGCATGGGCGGCGGCGGTGTCGAGTGCCGGCGAGGCCGAGCAGCCGGCCTACCGCGAGCCGCAGATCAACTTCGGCATCGGCATCGGCGGGCGCGGGGGCGATGCCCGAGGCGAGCCGCGACCGAAGTCGCAGCCCGACCCCGCCACCGGCAACAAGCCGCAGCAGCTGCAACCGCGGGGCAAGTACTGAGCCAGCGCGGCGCAGGGAATCCTCAGGCCGACCGGCTGCCGAGCGGCTGCAGGTCGGGCTGCTGCGGCAGGCGATCGAGCTGCTGGCCGCCAGGGCACGCGGGCTGGCGCTGACCAAACTCGTGCCGGCCGAGGCGCACACCACCGAGCGTTTCGACACCAAGGAGCGCAGCCGGTCGGTGCGCTGCGGCCCGGCACGGCGCTGTCGAGGTGGGTGTTCCGCCACGTCAATCCCACGCCGGCGTATTGATCTAAATCAAAGTCGCCCAAACAATGGCGATGCCCCGCATCGGCGGGGCCGCAGGCGGCCATGTCGCGGGCCCCGCCATCTGTCGTGCCACCAGGTCCGCATGCGGGAGACCGTGCGATGACCGAGACCAAGCTTCAGGAGTTCATGGGCAGGCTGGTCGGCGACATGGGCGGCGCGGCGATCATGGCCAATGTGATCCTCGGCGACGAGCTGGGGCTGTACCGGTCGATGGCGGACGGGCAGCCGGTGACGCCGGACGAACTCGCCGCGCGCACCGGCTGCCACCCCAGGCTGGTGCGCGAGTGGCTCAACGCCCAGGCGGCCAGTGGTTACGTCGAGCATGAGGCCGGGCGCTTCCGCCTGCCCGAGGAGCAAGCGCTGGCGCTGGCGGTCGAGGACTCGCCGGTGTACGTCGCCGGTGGCGCCAGCGTGCTGTCCAGCATGTTCCTGGACAAGGACAAGCTGGTGGCAGCGATGCGCGGCAATGGCGCCTTGTCCTGGGCCGACCATCACCCTTGCCTGTTTTCGGGTACCGAGCGCTTCTTCCGCCCGGGCTACAAGGCCAACCTGGTCAGCAGCTGGCTGCCGGCACTGGACGGCGTGGTGCCGCGGCTCGAGGCCGGCGCAAAGGTGGCCGATATCGGCTGTGGCCACGGCGCGTCGACCATCGTGATGGCGCAGGCCTATCCGAAATCGCGCTTCCACGGGTTCGACTTCCACCAGCCTTCGATAGACCAGGCGCGCCAGCGCGCGGCCGACGCCGGCGTGGGCGACCGGGTGGAGTTCGCCCCGCGCGACGGCGCGCCAGTTCCCGGGCGACGACTACGACCTGGTCTGCTTCTTCGATTGCCTGCACGACATGGGCGACCCGGTGGGCGCCGCCAAGCGCGCGCATCAGGCTCTCAAGCCTGGCGGAAGCGTGCTGCTGGTGGAGCCCTTCGCCAACGACGAACTCGATCAGAACCTGAACCCGGTCGGACGTCTGTACTACGCAGCGTCCACCTGCATCTGCACCCCGAACTCGCTGTCGCAGGAGGTCGGGCTGGGCTTGGGGGCACAGGCCGGCGAGCGGCGGCTGCGCCACGTCTTCGCCGAGGCAGGCTTCAGCAGCTTTCGGCGCGCTACCGAGACGCCGTTCAACCTCGTGCTCGAGGCACGCAAGTAGCTGCAGGAAAGCCTCAGCCGTGCGGCGGCCGCGGCGCACGCTTGGGCCTGAAAGCCTTGCACACCGCAGTGTCGGTGTCAGGGTAGAGAGCGTCGTCGATCAGGTCGACGCAGCAGTTGCTCGAAAGAGCCGGCCCGGACCACGGCTCGAGGGTTGTGCACTCGGGCGCGGGCTTCGACGCACCCCCGCGCCGCAGCCTGCTGCGGGAGTCGCTCGTCTACCCGCGCGCAGCCGATTCGACGAGGAAGGCGGGCCCCGCGCCCACTTCGATCAACTGCCGGGTTCGGCCAGCACCGCGCCCGGCTGCGGCTGCGCCGCAGCGCGCGGCAGACGCAGGCTGAGCAGCAGCGCCAGCGCCACCAGCGCCGCCAGCACGATGCCGACGTTGCTCAAGGCGGCATCCAGCCCCTCGGCGCTGGCGCGCTGCACCAGATCCTTGGCATCGACGCCGGCCGCAGCCAGCTTGTCGACCACTTCGGCCGGCAACTGCCGCGCGCGCCCACCGGCCGCGGTGGCGAGCTGGTCGAGCGTGGCCGCGTCCAGCCCCAGCGCCGCGGCCTGGCGCTGCAGCGCCTCGCGCGAGCGCAGCGCCAGCGTCACGCCGAATACCGCCAGCGCGGTGGATGAGCCGGTGGGGTTGCCCAGGTCGCGGAACATGCTGAACATGCCGGTGCCGGTGCCCATCTTCTCGGGCGGCACCGCGCCGAAGGCCATCTTCATCACCGCCGGCGAGTTCACGCCCATCGTCAGGCCCAGCACCAGCACCACGGCGATGATCACCCACAGCGGCGTGCGCGCGTCGATCGCCAGCAGCATCAGCACGCCGGCCAGCGTGCCGGCCAGCGCCGCGATGCTGATGGTGCGCGGGTCATAGCGGTCGACCCAGCGCCCGGCGATCGGCGCGCTGACCAGGCCGCCGCCGTACAGGAACAGCGTGACGAAGCCGAACTGCGACGCGCTGCCACCGGGCCGGTTGTTGACGAAGAAGGCCAGCGAATAGACCACGCCGCTGAAGCACAGCATGTGCAGCCAGTAGATCGCCGACGGCAGCGCGAACGCCGGCCGGCGCAGGATCTGCACGTCGACCACCGGCGCGGCGGCCGTCTTGCCATGGCGCCACAGCAGCGCGAGGCTGGCCAAGCCGACGATCACGATGACCCAGGTCAGCGGCGAGCGCGCGCCGAAGTTGGTGGCCCAGGTGGGCAGCGACAGCAGCGCGGCGATGGTCAGGAACAGCAGCACGGCGCCGACGAAGTCGAAGGGTGCGGCCTGCGCCGCCGGCTTGATCTCGGGCACCAGCAGCCGCACCGGCAGCAGGCCGATCAGCGCCAGCGCGCCGCTGATCCAGTACACGCTGGGCCAGCCGAAGCGGTCGATCAGCAGCCCGCCGAGCAGCCCGCCGCTGGTGGCGCCGAAGGTCATGGTCGCGGTCAGGATGCCCAGCGCCATGCCGCGGCGCTCCTGCGGGAACAGGTAGGTGACGTAGGCGAACACGCTGGGCAGGATGCAGGCCACACCGAAGCCCTGCACGAAGCGCGCGGCGATGAACACCGTGAAGCTGGGCGCGAAGGCGGCGGCGAATTCGGACGCGGCAAAGATCACCAGGCCGAAGCTGAGCACCTTGCGCCGCCCGTTCAGATCACCGTAGCGCCCCATGATCGGCGCCAGCACGGTCAGCCCGAGAAAGTAGAACACCAGGATCAGCGCCGCCAGCGTCACCGGGATACCGAAGTGGCGCGTGATGCTGGGCAGTGCCGGCGCCTGGAAGGCCGCGGCCTCGATCGTGATGAAGGTGCCGAACAGCAGCGCGGTGTAGATGGTCCAGGGGTTGCGCGTGCTGGTGCCCGTGCTCGTGGTCAAGAGGCCTTCTCCTGCACTGGCGCCGGCGTTGACGCATCGGGCAGCGCCTCGGCCACCAACTCGGCGATGTCGAAAACACGGCGCGGGCCGTCGCTGGGCACGCTGGACTGCAGCATCAGCAGACAAAACGAGCACGAGGTGGCGATCTTCTTCGCCCCGGTGTCCAGCGCTTCCTTGGTGCGCACGTCGTTGATGCGCTGGGTGCCGGGTTTGCTGCGCGCCCAGTAGTTGCACCCGCCCGCGCCGCAGCACATGCTGTCCTTGCGGTTGCGCGGCATCTCGATCAGGCTGCCGATCGACTCGAGCACGCGGCGCGGCTCGTCGACGATGTCGTTGTGCCGCGCCAGATAGCACGGATCGTGGAAGGTGATCGACTCGGCCGCGTCGCGCGCCACCTTCAGCCGGCCGTCGGCGATCAACTGCTCGATCAGCACCGAGTGCGGCGTCGTCTGCCAGTCAGCGCCCAGCTCGGGGTAGTAGCGGTCGAAGCTGTTGAAGCAGTGCGCGCACAGCGTGATCACCTTCTGGATCTTGCGCTCCTGGAAGGCCTCGATGTTGTCGCGCGCCATGTCGACGAACTGCATCTCGTTGCCGCCCATCTTGGCCGGGTCGCCGGTGCAGCGCGCTTCGCCCAGGATGCCGAAGGACACGCCGGCGGCATTGAGGATGCGCACCATCGCGCGCGCCACCTGCTGCGCGCTTTCCTCGTAGCGCACCGCGCAGCCGATCCACAGCAGGTATTCGGTGGTGCCGGCCTCGAACAGCGGCACGTCCAGGCCCTTGTGCCAGTCGTCGGGGTTGGCCGCGGTGCCGACGAAGGCGTGGCCGCGCGACTCGAGGTTGCGGTTCATCGCCGCCAGCGTGTCGGGCATCTCCGAGCGTTCCAGCACCAGATGGCGGCGGAACTCGAGGATGGCCTCGGCCGGGCTGTTGCTGACCGGGCATGCCTCGACGCAGGCGGCGCAGGTGGTGCAGTCGAAGATCGCCTCGGCGCCGATGTCGTCGATCAGCTGCGCGTCGTCGGCGCGGCCTTCGCGCAGGTAGGCCGCGCCGGTCATCATCACCTGCTTGGGCGACAGCGCCTTGCCGGTCTGCGCCGCCGGGCAGACCTCGTGGCAGCGGCCGCAGCCCACACACGCCTCGAAGTCGAGCAGCACCTTGCCCTGGAAGTCGGCCAGCTTGGCCGCGCCGAGCACGGCGTTGTCGTCGTCGAAGTCGATCGGCGGCATCTGGATGCCCGAGCGGCGCCGCGCCAGCGCCGAGTTGGCCGGCCCGACCAGCAGGTGCGACATCGGCGTCCAGCCGATCAGCGCGATGAAGGCCAGGCCGAGCAGGCCGTGGCCCCACCACATCAGCATGTTGCCGGTGCCCAGCGCGGCCACGTCCATGCCCGACAGCAAGCGCCCCAGCGCCGCGCCCAGGAACTCGCCGCCGCGGTTCTGCCCGGGGATCGCCAGGCGGAAGGCCTCGGTGACGAAGCCGGCGACGATCGTGGCCAGCAGCAGCGCTTCCATCGGCGTGAAGCCGCGGCGCTCGCCGCCGACCAGCAGCCGCGGCAGCCTGGAGGCGCGGCGCACCAGGAAGAAGGCCGCGCCCAGCAGCATCGCGATGCCGGCGAACTCGCGGCCCCAGCGCGTCAGCCAGCTGACCCAGGCGGCGTCGTAGACATCGACGCCGAACAGCTCCAAGCCATAAGCGGCATGGCCGAGGATGGCGACGATGGCGCCGAAGAACAGCAGCGCGTGCGCGGTGCCGGCCACCGGGCGCTTCCACAAGCGCTCGGTGAAGACCGCGCGCTGCACGAAGGCCTTGGCGTTGAAGGGCCGGCCCAGCGCCAGCGGCTGGGCGTCGGGGTCGGACGCGGCGTTGCCTTCATCGTCCTTAGCACCTTCACCCTCTTCAGCCGCCCCACCGGGTGTGGCGCGGCCGGCGGCGATGCGCGCAAGGCGGCGGCGCAGGCCCAGCGCCAGGCCGGCCAGCGCGCCGACGATCAGCAGCCCGAGCAGGGCATAGCTGAGGGCGGAGGGCGAATACATCGATGCAGCGGGGTCGGTGAAGGGCGCGAGGCGCCGGGCCCAGCGCCGCGCTCGCGCGCGGCGGCGAAGGCTCGGTCAGCGCTTGAGGATAGCCGCAGTGGCGTTGCCGCCCAGGCCGTTGGTCTGCGCCAGCCCGACGCGCGCATTGGGCACCTGGCGCGCGCCGGCCTGGCCGCGCAGCTGCCAGGTCAGCTCGGCGATCTGGAATACGCCCATCGCGGTGGTGGCCTCGCCGAAGGAGACGAAGCCGCCCGAGGGGTTGATCGGCATGCGCCCGGTGGGCGTGGTCTGGCCGGCTTCGAGCAGCCGCTCGGCTTCGCCCACGTCGCACAGCCCCCATTCCTCGGGGAAGGCCAGCTCGTAGTAGCAGGTGTTGTCCTGCAGCTCGGTGAAGCTCAGCTCGCGCGGGCCGATGCCCGACTGTTCGAAGGCGCGCATCACCGCGGCCTTGGCTTCGGTGTGGAACCCATGCCCGGCCGCCACCGGGCCGGCCAGACTGCGCGGCAGCGCGTCGTCGAAGCCGATGGTGGCCACCGTGCTGGCCGCAACCGTCACCGGCTGGGTGGTGAAGCGCCGCGCCGTCGCGCCCGAGCAGATCACTGCGGCGGCAGCGCCGTTGGACACCGGGCAGATCTCGAACAGCCGCAGCGGGTCGCTCACGTACGGAGAAGCCAGCACCTCTTGCAGGCTGACTTCGCTGCGAAAACGCGCGTAAGGGTTGCCCACCGCGTTCTTGCGCGCCTTGACCGTGACCTTGGCGAACTGTTCTTCGGTGGTGCCGTGCTCGTGCATGCGCCGGCGTGCCAGCGCGGCCCAGAACGCCGGGCCGGGCATGCCGACGCAGCGCTGGCGCAGGTATTCGGGGTCGTTGGGGTCGGCCACGCCGCTGGTCTGGATCATGCCCTTGGGCATGACCTCGCCGCCGACCACCAGCACCATGTCGTGCAGCCCGCCGGCCACCAGCGAATAACCGATGTTGAAGGCGTTGCCGCCGGCCGAGCAGCCGGCCGACAGGTTGTAGACCGGGATGCCGGTATTGCCGAAGTCCTCGACGACGTCGTTGCCGTTCAGGCCCCAGCCCTTGCCGCCGGAAAAGCGCGAACTCGCCGCCGCCACCGCCTGGATCTGGCGCCACGACACGCCGGCATCGTGCAGCGCAGCTTCGACCGCGCTGCGGCACAGCTCGGTCACCGACTTGTGGCCGACGACCGCATCGCCGGTCTTGCCGAAGCGGTGCATGCCCACACCGAGAACCACGACTTCCTGCATGGAGGTCACCCTTTCAGTTAGTCCGCCGCACTTCGCGCGGCCCGCGATGTATGAAACGGCCAACAGCCTTCACCGCAGAGGAACGGAGTGACACAGAGGTACGCAGAGTTGAAACTGAACTCCTCTGCGCAAACTCTGCGTCCTCCATTCCTCTGCGGTGAATGCATTCGAATTGCACTTCAGATGCGCTTGAACTTCCACGAGGTCACGGCCTTGCCGTCCTCGTGGAACAACGGGGCGACGACCAGCTCGACGCGGCAGCCCACGTCTACCTCGCCGACGCCGTCGACCATCTGGCCGACCACGCGCAACCCGGCGTCGAGGTCGACCACGCCGATGACGTAGGGCTTGAACGGCTCGTCGTAGCGGTGCGGCGGCGGCGGCGCGAAGTTGGCCACCGAATAACTCCACAAGGTGCCCTGGCCGCCGAAGCGGCAGGGCTGCAGATCCGACGCGGCGCAATCGGGGTTGCGGCAGTGTGACGGCGCCGGAAAGTACGGTGTGCCGCAGCCGCGGCAACGCGCGCCCAGCAGCGCGGCGCCGCCGTCTTCGGTGCCCCCCTCGGTAAACAGCCCCGGCACGCAGGCTTCGCGCACGGCAGCCATGCTCAGCCCCTTGCCGCGCGGATCAGCTCGGGCAGCAGCTCCACGCAGTCGCCGACCACGCCGTAGCGCGCGTAGCGGAAGATCGACGCGTCGGGGTCCTTGTTGATCGCGATGATGGTCTTGGCCGCCGAGCAGCCGGCCATGTGCTGGCTGGCACCCGAGATGCCCACCGCCACGTACAGCCCCGGACGCGTGATCTTGCCGGTCAGGCCCACCTGGCGCGACGAGTCGATCCAGCCGTCGTCGACGATGGCGCGCGAGCCGCCCCACATGCCGCCCAGCGCATCGGCCATCTGCTTGACCAGCTCGAAGTTCTCCTTCTTGCCCAGGCCGCGGCCGCCGGAGACGATGACTTCCGCGTCCTCCAGCCGCTGGCCCTGCGCCACCGGCGCCGACACCACTTCGAAGCCGGCGCGCGCGGCACCGGCTTCGACGCTGACGCGCTGCGTGCTCACCGCCACCGGCGTGGCCAGCGGGGCATCGTGCAGCGTCGTCGTCACCACCGACACCACGTTGCGCGGCGCCTTCAGCTCGTACTCCACCTGCGTGTCGCCACCATACGCGCTGGCCTGCGCCAGCAGCCCGGCGCCGCCGGGTTGCAGCTCGAAGACGTTGGCCACCACCGCCGCGCCAATGCGCGCGGCCAGGCGCGGCGCCACCGCACGCGCCAGCACCGTCTGGTTGACCAGGACGGTGTCGGCCGGGTGCTGCGCGCAGTAGGCGGCGAAGACCGCCACCAGCGCATCGGCGCCCTTGGGTGCGGCGTCGAGCACATCGAGCCGCTGCACGCCGTGGCTGGCCGCCAGCGGCGCGGCCGCGGCTTCGAGCGCGGCCGGGACGGCCCAGCGCAGTTCGGCGCTCTGGGCCGCGGCCAGCCGCGAGGCCAGCGTCAGCGCTTCGGCGGTGCCCCCTTCGAGGGTGTCGCCCCAGGACAGCAAGACGATCGTCATTGTTCGCGCTCCTTGAATTCTTGCGGCTGTTCTATCGGCTATCGGGCCTCGGCGCGGCGCGATCGCGCGGTGTGCCGGGCACGGTGAAAGTCTATTGAGCCACCCCGCCGCCAAGGCAATGCAGGCGAGTCGTTCCGGGCCATTGCCATATCAATGACGGACAGCGCCGCCGCGCGTTCTTCACCGCAAATCAGCTGTCCCGATCTGCGATGACTGAGGCCAGATCCGCACCCCTTGCCGCGGCCGCGCGCAAAGGCCGCTGGCTAGACTGGCCCGAACCCAAGGCAGCACCGCTCGGTGCGTGCCGCGGCGCAGGCGCAGCGGCACCACGAGCCCCCATCGAGGACAAGCATGGACTTCGAGTTTTCGCCCCGCGAACAAGACTTCTTGCGCGAGGTCGACCAGTTCCTGAAGGAGCACCACGACCCCAAGGTCATGGACGTCACCCGCGAGAACATGGCGCAGGTGTGCGACACGCCCGAGCGCCGTGCCTTCATGAAAAAGCTCGCCGCACGCGGCTGGCTGGGCATCACCTGGCCCAAGGCGGTGGGCGGGCAGGATGGCGAAGGCTTCTACGAGTTCTTGCTCAACGAGAAGCTGTCGTCGGTGGGCGCGCCGCAGATCGGCAAGGGCGTGGGCATCATCGGCAAGACGCTGATCCGCGTCGGCAACGCCAAGCTCAAGGCCGAGTTCCTGCCGAAGATCCTCGACGCGTCGGTGGAGTTTGCGGTCGGCTATTCGGAGCCCAGCGCCGGTTCGGACTCGGCGGCGATGAAGCTCAAGGCCGAGCGCCGCGGCGACAGCTGGGTGCTGAATGGCCAAAAGGTGTTCACCACCTCGGCGCACTTCGCCGACTGGTACTGGGTGGGCGCACGCACCGACCCGCAAGCACCCAAGCACCACGGCATCTCGCTGTTCCTGGTGCGCATGGACGACCCGGGGCTGACGATCCAGCCGATGTACACCATGGGCAACGAGCGCACCAACGCGGTGTTCTTCGACAACGTGGTGGTGCACGACGACTACCGCGTCGGCGAGCTGAACAAGGGCTTCCAGTACATCGCCGAGGCGCTGGACATCGAGCGCTTCTCGATGTTCACCTTCGCGCCGATCCGCGGCCGCATGGAGCTGCTGTGCGACTACGTGCGCAGCGCCAAGCGCGACGGCAAGCCGCTGCGCGACGACCCGGTGATCCGCCAGCGCATCGCGCAGCTGGCCACCGAATGCGAGGTCGCGCGGCTGCTGGGCATCAAGTTCGTCGACGCCGCGCTCAACAGCAGCAAGACGCCCACCGTCGAGGCGTCCGAATACAAGCTGTACGCCACCGAGCTGTCGCGCCGCATCGCCGACGCCACGATGGACATCGTCGGCCCCGGTGCGCAGCTGGCGCTGGGCACCGAGGACGCACCGCTGCGCGGGCGCGCCGAGAGCTGCTACACCTACACCGTGATCGACACCATCGGCGGCGGCTCGTCGGAGGTGCAGCGCAACATCATCGCCAAGCGCAAGCTCGATCTGCCGAAGAACTTCTGATCGGCGACCAGGCAGCGGCATGTCATCGCTACAAGACCTCGTCGTGCTCGACCTGGCCAGCGTCGGCCCGGCGGCGCGCGCGTCGCGCATCCTGGCCGACTTCGGGCTGCAGGTGATCAAGGTCGCGCCGGTTCAGGCGCACAAGGCCAAGCAGACCGACCCGGTGTTCCACGCCTACGGTGCCGGGCGCGGCACGCAGCGGCTGCAGGTGGACCTGAAGTCCGATCACGGCCGCGCGCTGCTGCAGCGCGTGGCGGCAAAGGCCGACGTGCTGATCGAGAGCTACCGCCCCGGTGTGGCCGCGCGGCTGGGCATGGGCTGGGACGAACTGCACGCGATCAACCCGCGGCTGGTGGTCTGCTCGACCAGCGGCTACGGGCAGGACGGCCCCTACGCGCAGTGGGTCGGCCACGACATCAACTACCAGGCGCTCAGCGGCTACCTGGACTGCAGTGCGCGCGACGCCGACGGCAACCCCGCCCTGCCCGGCGCGACCATCGCCGACGGCGCGGGCGGCGGCATGCATGCGGCGATGTCGATCCTGGCCGCGCTGCTCGAGCGCGGCAGCACCGGCCAAGGCAAATACCTCGACGTCGCGGTGGCCGACGGCATGCTCAACCTGATGTCGCTGTACCTGGACCAGTACCTGGCCACCGGCGAACAGACACGTCCTGGCTCGGGCGTGCTCACCGGCAAATACGCGTGGTATGGCATCTACGCCACGCGCGACGGCAAGCACCTGAGCGTGGGCGCGATCGAGCCGCACTTCTTCCGCAAGCTGTGCCAGCTGCTGGGGTTGGAGCAGTTCGCGCAAGCGCAGTACGACGCCGGCGCGCAGGACGCGATGCGCGCCGCGTTCAAGGCCGCATTCGCCAGCGACGACCGCGACGCCTGGGTCGAGCGCCTGGCCGCACACGACACCTGCGTCGCGCCGGTGCTGTCGGTGGCCGAGGTCTGCGCCGACGCGCACCTGCGCCAGCGCGGCAGCTTCGTCGAAGCGATCCACCCCGAGCGCGGCCGCTTCGAGCAACTGGCGCCGCTGCTGGCGGGCTGCGATCGAGCCGGCCCGGCGCACCAGGTCGCGCCACCTGGCCACACCGACAGCGACGCCATCCTGAAACGCGTCGGCGTCAGTGACGACGAGATCGCCGCCGCGCGGCGCGAAGGCTGCATCGAATGAGCACCGCGCTGCTGCCCGAACTGCCCGAGGCGGTGCGCGCCCTGATCGGCGTGCCGATGTACGAGGAGCGCAGCGAGTTCGCGATCGAGCTCGGCTACGTCTTCAACACCTGCGCCGCGGTGCAAAACGGCAACCCGCTGTACTGGCAGCCCGAGGTCGCTGCCGCGCTGACCGGCGGGCCGATCACGCCGCCGACGATGATGTCGGTGTGGTTTCGCCCGCACCACTGGACGCCCGGCGCCAGCGGCGAGCGCAAGGCGATGCAATTGCACTTCGACCTGAAGGAGCAGCTCGGCCTGCCCGAGGCGGTGGTGGTCAAGCACGAGTCGGTGTTCGGCGAGCCGGTGCGCCCCGGCGATGTGCTGAGCACCTGCCAGATCGTGCAGTCGATCGGCGAGCCCAAGCAGACCAAGGTCGGCATCGGGCGCTTCTGGACCATCGACGTGCGCGCCAGCAACCAGCACGGCGACTGGGTCGGCACCGAGAGCTACAGCTTCCTCGGCTACAAGAGACCGCCGCAATGACCGCGCCGACAACCCCGCCACGGCTGCTGGCCGGCGACATCGAAGCCGGCATGCAACTGCCAACGCTGGTGCATGCCGTCAGCGCCACCACCGTGGTGCTGGGCGCGTTGGCCAGCCGCGACTGGCGGCCGATGCACCACGACAAGGACTTCGCGGTGCAGCGCAACGGCATGAAGGACATCTTCATCAACACGCCGAACAACGCCGCCTGGTTCGAGCGCTACATCACCGACTGGACCGGGCCGCACGGCCGCCTGGGCCGGCTGACGTTCCAGATGAAAACGCCGGTGTTCCCCGGCGACGAGATGCGCTTTTCGGGCGTGGTCACTGCGGTGTCGCGCGACGACAGCGGCTGCCACTGGGTCGAGATCGAGCTGGGCATCTACGTCGGCGACCAGCTCAAGACCCCGGGCACGGCGCGGGTCGCGATCCCGGCCGACGCCCACGACAACCCCTGGCAGCGGCGCGGCGAGCGCTGGAAACCCTGATCGCGCCCAGCGCCGCCATCCCGCCATTCGACTGCCTTTCGATTCACCCATTCGAGCCAAAGAACCGCCATGGACCTGAAGTTCACCGACGAGCAGAACATGCTGCGCGACATGACCCGCAACCTGTGCACCGACCACAGCAGCGTGGCGCTGGTGCGGCAGATGGAGAACGACACGGTCGGCCTGCCCGCCGGGTTGTGGCAGCAGATGAGCCAGACCGGCCTGACCGGCATCCGCGTGCCCGAGCAATACGGCGGCATGGGCATGGGCCTGCTCGATGCGGCGGTGGTGTTCGAGCAGCTCGGCCGCCACCTGGCGCCGGGGCCGCTGTTCGCCAGCTCGATCATGAGTGCCGGCGCGCTGGTGCACGGCGGCGCCGCGTTTGCCGAGCTGCTGGGCTCGATCGCCAGCGGCCAGACCATCGTCGTGCCGGCCTGGCTCGAACCCGATGGCGGCTTCGGGCCGCAAGGCGTGCAGCTGGCGGCGCAGCGCAGCGGCGACGGCTATGTGCTCAGCGGCGTCAAGCGCCACGTGTTCGACGCCAAGGCGGCGCACAAGCTGCTGGTGCTGGCGCGCACCGGAGCGGCCGACGACGCGCTGACGCTGCTGCTGGTGGACGCCGACGCCGCGGGCCTGGCCTACGAGCAGCAGCGCAGCATGGCATCCGACACCCAGTACCGCATCAGCTTCGACCAGGTGCGCGTGCCGCTGGCCGCGCGCGTCGGCGACGAGCACGGCGGTTGGCGCATCTGGGACGCGGTGATGCGCGAGGGCCTGGTGCTGCTGGCCGCCTACGCCGCCGGCGGCGCCGAGCGCGCGCTCGAGATCACGGTGCAGTACTCGAAGGACCGTGAGCAGTTCGGCAAGCCGATCGGCGCCTTCCAGGCGCTGGCGCACGACATGGCCAACGCCAGCCCGGTGGTCGAAGGCGCCAAGGTGCTGGTGTACGAGGCCGCCTGGGCGCACGACAACGGCAAGGGGCGACCGCGGCTGGCGCCGATGGCCAAGCTGTTCGCCTGCAACGCCTTCCGCGACGTGACGCACATGGCGCAGCAGGTGCACGGCGGCATCGGCTTCACGCTGGACTACGACATCCAGCTGTACTACCGCCGCGCCAAGCAGCTGCAGCTGAACTGGTGGGATGCGCGCTACCTCGAGGGCCTGGTCGCGGCCGAGGTGCTCGACAGCGCCGGGCGCAGCATTCCCGACCCCTTCACCGTCTGACGTCGCGCGGCACCGGCACGACCCGACATGGCCAAGGCCAACCCGCGCTACGGCAACGGCGTGTTCAGGCGCCGCATCCGGCTGTGCGCCGCTGACGGCCTGGTGACGGTCGAACTCGAAGACGGCAACCACGGCTTCAGGCTGCGGCTGCGCCACGATGGCAGCGTTGTCCGCGGCGTCGAGGCCGACACCATCCGCCACCCCTTCGGCACCTGCCCCGAGGCGGTCGTGCCGCTGCGCGAGTTCGTCGGCCACCGGCTGGCCGACGGCAGCAAGGCGCTGCGCGCGCGGCTGGACCCCGGCGCGCACTGCACGCACCTGTTCGACATGGCGATGCTGGCCACCGAGCATGCGGCGCAGGGCGCCAGCGGCCGCGTCGTCGACTACGAGATGGCGGTGCACGACGAAGCCGCCGGTATCACGCGCGCCGAGCTGCGGCGCGACGGCGCAGCGCTGCACCGCTGGGACATCCAGGCGCACCGCATCGTCGCGCCGGCCGAACACCAGGGCCAGCCGCTGATGCGCGGCTTTCACGCCTGGGCCTCGGCCGCCTTCGCCGGGCCCGAGCTCGAAGCCGCCGCCGCCTTGCAGCGCGCGTACTTCGTCGCGCAAAGCCGCCGCTTCGACTTCGAGCCGCCCGAGGCCAACCCCGGCAGCGCCGACGGCATGCCGCACGGCAGCTGCTACTCGTACAACCGCGGCGTGGTCGAGCGCGCGTTTCGCAGCGCCGGCACGGTGCGCGACTTCACCCACACCCCGGAAAAGCTGCTGCGCTTCGAGCGCGATGCCGCAAGGAACCCGCATGGCTGACACACGCGCGACTTCACCCGCCGGCGCGCTCGCCGGGCTGCGCGTGATCGACTTCGGCCAGATGGTGTCGGCGCCGCACTGCGCGCGGCTGTTCGCCGACTTCGGCGCCGAAGTGATCAAGGTCGAGCCCCTCACGGGCGACGCCGCGCGACACAGCGGCCCGTACCCCGGCGACCTGGCCGACGCCGAAAAGAGCGGCTTGTTCTTCTTCCACAACACCGACAAGCTCGGCGTCACCTGTGACGTCAGCCAGGCCGAAGGCCGCGCGCTGCTGCTCGAGCTGGTCAAGCGCGCCGACGCGCTGATCGAGAACAACCTGCCGGCGCAGATGCGCCAGTGGGGCCTGAGCCACGACGAGCTCGCCGCGGTCAACCCCGATCTGGTGACGATCTCGATCACCCCCTTCGGCCAGACCGGCCCCTACAGCGAGTGGCTGGGCAGCGACCTCAACGCCTACCACTTGAGCGGCGCCAGCGCGCGCTACTGCGGCCGCCCGGGCGAGGCGCCGCTGGAGCACGGCACCTTCTCGGCCGACTACTTCGGCTCGGTCAGCGCCGCCGCCTGGGGGCTGGCCGCGATCTACGGCCGCGCGCTGGTCGGCGGCGGCCAGCACATCGACGTGTCGTGCGCCGAGGCCATCGCCGCGGCCTTCGTCGGCGGCCAGAACATCGGCCTGCTGGCGCAGGACAAACGCTTCGATTCGCGCACCGGCGTGGGCATGCCGCTGGGCGCGCCGGCCACCATCCTGCCGTGCCGCGACGGGCACGTGTGGATGCTGGCGCTCGAGCCGGGGCAGTGGAAGGGGCTGTGCAAGGTGATGGGCGACCCCGAGTGGGCCACGCTGGACATCTTCGACGACATGTACTCGCGCGCGCAAAACGCCGACGTGATCTACGAGTTCATCCGCGAGTGGACGCTCGAGCACGACAAGATGGAGATCATGGCCAAGTGCCAGGCCGCCGGCTGCCCGGTAAGCGCGGTGTTCACCATCGAAGAAGCGGTGCGCCACCCGCACCTGCACGCGCGCAACTACTTCGTCGACGTCGAGCACCCGGCGCTGGGCACGCTGCAGTGCCTGGGCGCACCGTTTCGCCTGCCCGCCAGCCCGGGCGGGGCCAGGCGGGGTGCGCCGCTGCTGGGCCAGCACAACGACGCGGTGTGGGGCGGCCTGCTCGGCAAGCCGGCGGCCGAACTGCAACGGCTGCGCGCGCAGCGCGTGATCTGAAAGCGACGCGAGTATCGCCATGGCCACACCGCTTCCGCTGCAAGGCATCCGCGTCATCAACTTCGGCTGGGTCTGGGCTGGCCCGGTGGTTGGCCAGACGCTGGGTTTCCTCGGCGCCGAGGTGCTGAAGATCGAATCGCGCGCGCGCATCGACATGACGCGCAACCTGCCGCCGTTCGCCGAAGGCATCGTCGACCCGAACCGCAGCCTGTCCAACCACGCCTGCTGGGCCGGCAACGGCTCGGTCACGCTCGACCTGAAGCAGCCCGAGGGCCGCGCGCTGGCGCTGCGGCTGATCGCCGAATCCGACGTGGTGATCGAGAACTTCGGCCCTGGCGTGATCGAGCGGCTGGGCTTCGGCTACGAGGCGCTGCGCGCGGTCAAGCCCGACATCATCCTGTTCTCGATGCCGGCGGCCGGGCTGTCGGGGCCGCTCGAACACGTGCGCACCTATGGCCTGAGCTTGACCTCGCTCACGGGGCTGGACAGCCTGGTCGGCTACAAGGGCGAGAGCCCGCTGCCCGTGGAAAACGCCTTCTCCGACCCCTTCGCCGGCATCTTCGGCGCCTTCGCCATCCTGGCCGCGCTGAACCACCGCCGCAACACCGGCGAAGGCCAGCACATCGAGTTCTCGCAGCAAGAAGCGGTGATGCAGATGGTCGGCCCGGCCTACATGGACTACCTGTTCAACGCGCGCTCGGGCGCACCCAAGGGCAACGAGCACCCGACCGCGGCCGCCGCGCCGCACGGCGTGTTCCCGTGCAGCGGCGACGACCGCTGGATCAGCATCGCGGTGGACAGCGACGCGATGTGGCAAGCGCTGGTGGCGGCGATGGGCGCACCCGCATGGGCCAGCGATGCGGCGCTGGCCACGCAGGCCGGGCGCATCGCCGCGGTCGACCGCGTGCACGCCCAGCTCAGCGAATGGACGCGCGGCTTCGACGACCGCGAGCTGGCCGCCACGCTGCAGCGCGCCGGCGTGGCCGCAGCACCGGTGCTGAACATCGGCGACCTGCTCGACGACCCGCACTACAAGGCGCGCGACACCTTCATCGAAGTCCAGCACCCGCTGGGCTTCAAGGAAACCATCTACGGCAGCTACGTGAAGATGAGCCGCTGCGAAGCCGCGGTGCGCCCCGGCCCGGCGCTGGGCGCCGACAACGAGCGCGCGCTGCGCGGCATCCTGAAGCTGTCCGACGACGAGATCCGCCGCCTCGAACAAAGCCGGATCGTGTACTGACGCTTGGCCGCCGCCCTTTTCTTGAAGACCCCTGCACCCCCATCCCGACCCACGCACCGAGGCACGACGATGAAATTCGCACTCGCAACGCCCGCGCTCAACACCTACCCAGCCGGCATGGCGCCGTGGGAGCCCAAGGCCGGCGGCGCCGAAGTCCTGCGCTACGCGCGCAAGGCCGATTCGCTCAGCTGGGACTGGCTGACGCTGCCCGAGCACGTGGTCATGCCCACCGAAATGAAAGAGGTGATGGGGCCGCGCTGGGCTGAAAGCGCGGCCGCCGCGGCCACGCTGATGGGCGCGACGCAGCGCATCCACATGCTGACCTACGTGATGCCGCTGCCCTACCGCCACCCGCTGATCCTGGCCAAGCAGATCGCGACCATGGAGTTCTTAGCCGGCGGGCGCTTCACGCTGGGCACCGCGGTCGGCCACATCGAGCGCGAGTTCGAGGCGCTGGGCGTGCCGTTTGAAAAGCGCGGCGCGATGACCGACGAGTACCTGCGCGCGCTCAAGGAAATCTGGACCTCGGACAACCCGACCTTCGAAGGCCAGTTCGTGCGCTTCAAGGACATCACGGTCGAGCCCAAGCCGGTGCAAAAACCGCATCCGCCGATCTTCATCGGCGGCAACTCCAAGGCCGCGATGAAGCGCGCGGCGATGCTCGGCGACGGCTGGATCCCGTGGCTGGTGACCGCCGAGGATCTGCCCGGCTGCATCGAGTACATGAAGAGCCTGCCGGGCTTCCAGGAAAAGCACGAGGCCGGCCGCTTCGAGATCCTGGTCACCACCACCGCCTACCAGGTGGACGACCGCTCGCACTCCGAGAAGACGCGCACCCAGATCGCCGGCGACCGCGACACCGTGTTGCGCGAGGTCGAGGCGCTGAAAAAGGCCGGCGCCACCTCGGTGCAGGTGATGCCGCCGCGGGTCGAGACCTTCGAGCAGTGCCTGGAATGGATCGAGTGGTACGACCACGAGATCATTCCGCGCTTTCGCTGACGACTCGCCAAAGAACCGCGGCAATCACCGCCATCGACGACTTCAAGCCCACGGCCCACACACCATGACCGCAGACCTGCGCTACCTGCAGTTTCGAACCGAGGACAACGTCGGGATCATCACGCTGAACCGCCCGGAAAAGCTCAACGCGCTGAGCTGGGAGCTGGCCGAGGAGCTGGCCGGGTTGCTGCGCGAGCTGCGCTACGACGACGAGGTGCGCTGCGTGCTGCTGCACGGCGCCGGGCGGTCGTTTTGCGCCGGCGGCGATATCGACTGGATCGGCGGCGACAGCGACCGGCCGATGCCTGGCACCTCTGACGCCAGCCGGCCGATTCCGCGCTCGCAGCGCAAGACGCCGGGCGGCCCGTTCATGGACGTCACGCGCCAGATGGTGGCGCTGGACAAGCCGATCATTGCCGCGCTGCATGGTCATGCGGTGGGCGCCGGGCTGGCCTACGCGATGGTGTGCGACCGCCGCTTCGGCGACGCCAGCCTGAAGATGTCGGCGATCTTCACCAACGTCGGCGTCGCGCCCGACTGCGGGCTGTCGTGGTTCCTGCCGCGCGTGGTCGGGCTGCCGACCGCGCTGATGCTGGTCGAGACCGGCAAGATCTTCAAGGCCGACGATTGCAAGGCGCTCGGGCTGATCGACGAGCTGGTGCCCGAGGGCAAGAGCTTCGAGGCCGCCTTCGACTACGCGCGCACCTTGGCGCAGCGCGCCAGCGTGGCGGTGGACATGGCGCGCCACATGATCCTGATGGGGCAGACCGCCACGCTCGAGCAGATGCTCGACTACGAAGGCATCGCCGGCGTGATCGTGGCCTCCACCTTGGATGCCAAGGAGGGCACGCAGTCCTTCCTGGAAAAGCGCAAGCCGGTGTACCGCGGCATCTGATCACCCAACCTGCATGGAGGCAGCACCATGAACGGCATTCTCGAACCGCGGCGCGCGGCAGCACCCACGGCAGCGGCGGCGGTGGCGTCATCGCTGGCGTCGGCCTTGGCCAGGCAACCCGACGACGACGCGCTGCGCCGCGACGTGCAGGCGCTGCTCGACATCGAGGCGATCAAGCGGCTCAAGCACGCCTACTTCCGCGGCCTGGACAGCGCCAACCTCGAGCTGCTGGCCACGCTGTTCCACCCCGAGGTGCAGGTGCACTTCGTCGGCGGCGACTACGAGTGGCGGCTTGACGGGCGCGAGCAGTACGTCGAGACCATCGCCGCCAACTTCCACGCCAACGTCGTGGCACAGCACACCGGCAACCACCCCGAGATCACGCTGCTGTCGGCTACCGAAGCCGAAGGCATCTGGTACCTGCACGACGACTTCTACGACATGGCCAAGATGCTGTTCACCACCGGCTCGGCCTTCTATCACGACCGCTACGAGAAGGTCGACGGCCGCTGGCTGATCCGCAGCACGCGCTACGAGCGCCACTACGAGCTGGTCACGCCGATGAAGCAGGTGCCCAACTTCACCGTGCGCTACCTGGCCCGCCACGGCCGCGCGGCACCCCAGGCTTGAGGCAGCATCGCGGCTTTCGCGGCGAGCGCTGCGCACCCGCCCACGAGGACGACGCATGAAACCGGCTCCGTTCGACTACCACGCCCCCGCCACGCTCGACGAGGCGATCGCGCTGCTGGCGCGCCTCGACGACGAAGGGCGCGATGCCAAGATCCTGGCCGGCGGCCAAAGCCTGATGCCGATGCTGGCGCTGCGCGTGGCACGCCCCGAGGTGCTGGTCGACCTGCGCAAGCTGGCGGCGCTGGACTTCATCCGCGACAAGGGCTCGCACATCGCGATCGGCGCGATGACGAGCAAGCAGGCCGCCGCCGAGTCGGCGCTGCTGCGCGCCAAGCAGCCGCTGTTCCATGCCGCGACCGAGCTGATCGGCCACATCCAGATCCGCAACCGCGGCAGCGTCGGCGGCTCGTTCGCGCACGCCGATCCGGCCTCGGAGTACCCGGCGGTGGCGCTGGCGCTGGACATCGAGTTCGTGGCGCAAGGCCCCGGCGGCCGGCGCACGATCGCCGCGGCCGACTTCTTCGTCACCTACATGACCACCAGCCTCGAAGCCGGCGAGATCCTGACCGAGGTGCGCGTGCCGGTGCTGCCCGCCGGGCGGCGCTGGGCGATCCAGGAGTTCGCGCGGCGCAACGGCGACCTGGCGCTGGCCGGCGTGGCCGTCGCGCTGGATGTGCAGGGTGGCCAGTGCCGCAACCTGCGCATCGCCGCCTTCGGCGTGCAGGCCACCGCGGTGCGCTTGGGTGCGGCGGAGCAACTGCTCGAAGGCCGCGCGGCCGATGCATCCGGTTTCGAGGCCGCGGGGCGCGCCGGTGCCGCCGCGCTGGACGAGCCGATGAGCTGCGTGCACGCCTCGGCCGACTACCGGCGCCACCTGGTGGCCACGCTGGCCGCGCGCGCGCTGGCCGAGGCCGTGGCCCGAGCCGGATGAGCCCGGCACTTACCGAGAGTCCAAAGCCATGACCACCCCCCAGCGCATAGAGCTTCAAGTCAACGGCCATCGCGTGGTGCGCGAAGTCGAGCCGCGCCTGACGCTGGCCGACTTCCTGCGCCACGAGCTGCACCTGGGCGGCACCCACGTCGGCTGCGAGCACGGCATCTGCGGCGTGTGCACGGTGCAGATCGACGGGCGCAGCGCGCGCTCGTGCCTGACGCTGGCGGTGCAGGCCGACGGCTGCAAGGTCAGCACGGTCGAGGGCCTGCGCGACGCCGAAAGCGGCGCGCTGCACCCGATCCAGCAGGCCTTCATCGACGCTCGCGGCCTGCAGTGCGGTTTTTGCACGCCGGGCTTCCTGATGAGCACGCAAGAGCTGCTGCGCAAGCACCCCGATCCCAGCGACGAGCAGATCAAGGAAGCGCTGGGCGGCGTGCTGTGCCGCTGCACCGGCTACCAGAGCATCGTCGAGTCGGTGAAGCTGGCGGCACAGCGTTTGAAGGAGCAGGCAGCGTCATGACGATCCAGATCCCCACCGCGCCCGACCAGTTGCCCGGCGGCGAGCCGCGCTACATCGGCAAGTCGGTCAACCGCGTCGAAGACCCGGCGCTGGTGTCGGGCAGCGCGCAGTTCATCGACAACCTGTCGCTGCCGGGCATGCTGCATTGCGCGATCCTGCGCAGCCCGCACCCGCACGCGCGCATCGTGCGCGTCGACGCCAGCAAGGCGCTGGCGCTGGATGGTGTGGAAGCGGTGGTCAGCGGCGAGGACTTCGCGCGCTGGTGCAACCCGAACTACACCGCGCCCGAGGGCTGGGGCACCTACAGCATGGCGGTGGACAAGGCGCGCTACGTCGGCGAGCCGGTGGCCGCGGTGGCGGCGAGCAGCCGCTACGTGGCCGAGGACGCGCTCGAGCTGATCGAGGTCGAATACGAAGTGCTGCCGCCGCTGCCCGACGCCGAGGCCGCGATCGCCCCGGGCGCGCCGCTGCTGCACCCCGAGCGCGGCAGCAACGTGATGCTCGAGCGCAACTACACCTGGGGCGAGGTCGACCGCGTCTTTGCCGAGGCCGACCGCGTGGTGCAGCGCAAGTTTCGCTGGAACCGTGTCGGCGCCAACCCGACCGAGACCTTCGGCTGCATCTGCCAGTGGGACCTGGCCGACAACAGCCTGACCTGCCACGGCTCGTTTCAGGTGCCGCGCTTCATGGCGCTGGCCAAGTCGATGACGCTGAAGCTGCCGAGCAACCGCGTGCGCATCGTGGCACTGCCGATGGGCGGCGGCTTCGGCGGCAAGGGCGGGCCGCGCGGCACCGACATCGCCGCGCTGCTGTCGCGCAAGGCCTGCGGCCGCCCGGTGAAGTACATCGAAGACCGCATGGAATACCTGCTGGCCGGCGGCGGGCAGTCGTGGGACCGGCGCTACGAGGCCGCGCTGGCGCTGAAGGCCGACGGCACCGTCACGGGCTTGCGCGTCAAGCTGCTCGACGACCAGGGCGCCACCGCCGAGGGCTACGGCTCGATCTCGGTGGCCAAGCCGCTGGCCGCCTTCACCGGCAGCTACCGCATCGAGGCCGCGAGCTACGAGGTCAAGCTGGTGGCCACCAACCGCGCCCCCACCTATGCCTACCGCGGCTACGGGCCGCCGCCGCACTTCCTGGTGCTGGAATCGCTGATCGACATCGCGGCGCGCGAACTGCAACTCGATCCGGCCGAGCTGCGCCGGCGCAACTACATCCGCCCCGAGCAGTTCCCCTACACCATCCCCAGCGGCAACGAGTACGACAGCGGCAACTACGCCGGCGTGCTCGATCGCGTGATCGAGTTGTCCGAGTACCGCGCGCTGCGCGAGCAGCAGGCCGCCGCGCGCAAGCAAGGGCGGCTGGTGGGCGTGGGCATCGTCAGCACGGTGGAGCCCGGCGTGTTCGACTGGAACGCCTACGCCACGGTGGGCGTGCCCGGGGTGGGCGTGCCCGAGGGCGTGAAGGTCGCGGTCGACGTGCTGGGCAACATCACGGTGGCGGTGGGCTTCAACCTGCAAGGCCAGGGCCAGTTCACGGTGGCCGCGCAGGTGGTGGCCGACTACTTCGGTGTCGACATGGGCGTGGTGCGCGTGGCCACCGCGTCGTCCGACGTGGCGGTGGCGCACTTCGGCCAGGGCGGCAGCCGGCTCGGCGTGGCGGTCAGCGGCGCGATCATCGGCGCCTGCGAGAAGCTGAAGGCGCTGTTTTGCAAGGTGGTGGCGCACGTGATGCAGACCACGCCCGATCGCGTCGAGCTGCGCGCCGGGCGCGTGCAGTTGATCGGCGCGCCCGAGCACGGCATGACCGTGGCCGAGGTCGCGGGGCTGATGTTGAGCCGCACCGACCTGCTGCCCGATGGCGTCGAACCCTGCCCCGAGGCGATCTACGTGTGGAGCGCGCCCAACCGCAATGCGCCCGACGACCAGGGCCGCTGCCGCAGCTACCTCACCGCCGCCAACGCCACCCACGTGGCGCTGATCGAGATCGACCGCGAAACCGGCCGCGTCGACATCCTGCGCTACTTCGTCGTCGACGACTGCGGCACGCGGCTGAACCCGGCCTCGGTGGACGGGCAGCTGCAAGGCGGCATCGCGCAGGGCGTGGGCGCGGCGCTGTACGAGGAATACGTCTACGACGCGCAGGGCCAGCCGCTGGTCAGCACCTTCGTCGACTACCTGATGCCCACCATCCACGAGGTGCCGATGACGGTGAAGGACCACCTGGTCACGCCGTCGCCGGTGGCCCCGTTGGGCGCCAAGGGCTGCGGCGAAGGCGCGATCCACACCACGCCGGCCACACTGCTGTGCGCGATCAACGACGCGCTGGCGCCGCTGGGCAAGGAGATGCTGGAAACCCCGGCCTCGCCGCACCGGCTGTGGAAGCTGCTGCACGAACCAGGAGCCGCGTCGTGAGCGCCGCACCCGCTGATCGCCCCGACCTGAGCAAGGGCCCGCTGGCCGGCCTGCGCGTGCTCGACTGCTCGACCATGCTCGCCGGCCCCTACGCCGCCACGTTGCTGGGCGACCTGGGCGCCGACGTCATCAAGCTCGAATCACATTACGGCGACGAAAGCCGCCACCTCGGGCCGCTGCGCGGCGGCGAGCGCGGCCCCTACCTGAGCCTGAACCGCAGCAAGCGCGCGCTGGTGCTCGACCTGCAGCAGGCCGACGCGCAGGCCGTGTTCGCGCGGCTGGCCGCCACCACCGACATCCTCGTCACCAACATCCGCGAGCCGGCGCTGAGCAAGCTCGGCCTGGACTACGAGCAGGTGCGGCTGCACCGGCCCGACATCGTGTGGATCCACGTCACCGCTTTCGGTGCCGACGGCCCTTATGCGGGGCGCCCGGGCATCGACTTCCTGGCGCAGGGCTACACCGGGGTGCTCACGCTCAACGGCCACCCGAACGACGCGCCGGTGCGCACCGGCTTTCCGGCGGTGGACGTGATGACCTCGCTGCTGGTGGCCAATGCCGCGCAAGCCGCGCTGCGCGTGCGCGACCTGACCGGCGCCGGCCAGCGCATCGAGGTCTCGCTGCTCGATGCGCTGATGCACGCGCAGGCCAGTTCGATCGGCACCTATCTGGCCACCGGCGACCGCCCGGCCAAGACCGGCAACCGCAGCCTGTACTTCGCGCCGTCGGGCGTGTACCCGACGCGCGACGGCAAGCACGTGGTCATCACCACGCCGGGCGAGAAGTTCTTCGCCAAGGTGTGCCGCGCGCTCGACGCCGACTGGGACACCGACCCGCGCTTCCATGACATCCACGCCCGGCTGGAAAACCAGGACGAACTCGACCGCGTGATGGCCGAGCGCACGCGCCAGTACGACCGCGACGTGCTGGTCGAGCGGCTGGTGGCGGCCGACGTGCTGACCGCGCCGATCAACGAGGTCGAGGACGTGATCAAGGACCCGCAGATCCTGCACAACCGCATGATCGTGCCGGTGCAGCACCCGGAACTCGGCCGCATCGACGTCACCGGCATCCCGATCCGCTTCCACGGCACGCCCTGCGAAGTGCGCAAGCACCCGCCGATGCAAGGCGAGCACACACGCGAGCTGCTGGCCGAGCTGGGCTACGGCGCGGCCGAGGTCGACGCGCTGCTGGGCGCCGGCATCGTCGCCGACACAGCCGAGCTGCGCCGCTTGAAGGCCGAACGCCGCGCCAAGCGTGCCAAGACCACAGCGGCCTGAGCGCGGCGCAAGACTGCACCTGCCTAGGCGATCGGAACTCGGCGGCGGCGCCCGGCGCGCGCGGCAGTGCCCGGCCTAAGATCGCCGCGTCGTCATCGAGGGGAATCGAGCGTGGCCATTACCTGTTCGCCGTCGCGGCCGCTGCGTCTGGACGAAGTCGCAAGCTGGGACATCGACACCGAGGTCGCCGTGGTCGGCTTCGGCATCTCGGGCGCCTGCGCCGCGATCGAGGCCAAGACCGCGGGTGCCGATGTGCTGATCTTCGAGGTGGCCGCGGCCGCGGGCGGCAGCGCCGCGCTGTCGGGCGGCGACCTCTACCTGGGCGGCAACGGCGGCACGCCGGCGCAAAAAACGGCCGGCTTCGACGACGCCACCGAGGACTTCTACAAGTACTTGATGCTGGCCGGCGGGCCCGGCGCCGACGAGGCGCGCGTGCGGCTGTACGCCGAAGGCGCACTGGCGCACTACCACTGGCTGGTCGAACAGGGGCTGCCCTTCAAGAACAGCTACCTGCCCGGCAAGTGGCTGGAGCCCACTACCGACGACACGCTGATCTGGTCGGGCAGCGAGGCCGCCTGGCCGTTCGCGCAGCAGGCCAAACCGGCGCCGCGCGGCCACACGCCGCAGATGAAGGGCTGGGGCGCGGGCAAGCTGATCATGCAAACGCTGGCCGCGCGGGTCCACGATCTGGGCATCGAATCGCACTTCAGCGCCCGCGCGCTGGGCTTGATCGCCGATGGGCACAACCGCGTGCACGGCCTGGTGGTGCGCATCGACGGCCAGCCGCGCACGGTGCGCGCGCGCCGCGGCGTGATCCTGTGTGCCGGCGGCTTCATCTGCAACGAGGCGATGGTCCAGCGCTACGTGCCGGCCTCGTTGGCGTGCCCCAACCCCACCAGCGGCGGCAACGACGACGGCTCGGGCATCCGCATGGGCATGTCGGTGGGTGCCGACGTGCTGCACATGGACCAGTTCTTCGCCACGCGGCCTTTCTATCCGCCGCAGGGGCTGGCCTACGGCATCTTCGTCAACGAGCTGGGGCAGCGCTTCATCAACGAGGACGCCTACCACGGCCGCGTCACGCACTACATGCTGCGCCAGCCCAACGACCGCTGCTGGCTGCTGGTCGACCACACCATGTTCGACCGGCCGGTGACCTACCCCAACATCACCATCTCCGCCACCGGCGAGAGCTGGGCCGAAGTCGAGCAAGAGCTGGGGCTGCCCGTCGGCGAGCTGGTGCACACCGTTGACAACTACAACCGCCATGCGCAGCAGGGGGCCGACCCGCTGTGGCACAAGGCGGCCGAGTACCTGCGAGCGCTAACCGAGCCGCCCTTCGCCGCGCTGGCCTACGGCGGCCGCGACTACGTCGGCACCTCGTTCACGCTGGGCGGCCTGTCGACCCGGCCCACGGGCCAGGTGCTGACGCCCGAAGGCGAGCCCATCGCCGGCCTGTACGCCGCCGGGCGCTGCGCCTGCGGCATCCCGCGCTGGGGCGAGGGCTACAGCTCGGGCTTGTCGCTGGGCGATTCCAGCTTCTTCGGTCGCCAGGCGGGGCGGCACGCCGCGAGCGCGGACTGACGCGGCCTGCGATCCGCTTGCGTTCGAGGCGGCCGATTCGGCGACGGCTCTTGTCAAGCCGGGGCGTTGCCGATGTCCGCCACGTTGAGCCGCACGCGCGCTCGCGGCCAGGGGCAGAGCTCCTCGTTGATCGTCGCGAGCAAGAATGACCCCCGAGTTGATCTCGTGGAGTCCAAAGGCGCACGAGCGGGCAATGCCCCGCGTCGACTGCAGTCGACGCGTAATCCGTTTGCGATACAGTTGCGGCCTATGAAATCAGCCACGATTCCTCCGGTGCGTGTCTCGGCCAAGTTCCGCGCCGAATTGGACAAGGCGTTGGAAAACGGCGAGACACTGGCTGCGCTGGTCGAGAAGGCCGTCAGCAGCGAAGTGCTGCGGCGCAAGTCGCAGGCCGAGTTCGTACGGCGCGGTCTCGCCGCCATCGCCCGAACCCAGCAAGCCGGAAATGGCATCCCCGCCGATGCCGTGATCGCCAAGTTGGAAGCCCGCCTGGCCGCGGCTCGCCGGACCCATGCCCGCAACGCGACTCGGCAAGCGGCCAGGCAGGAATGACGGGCCCCTTCGAGGTCGTCTTCAGCGAAGAAGCCGAAGAAGACCTGCTGAGGCTGTTCGACTTCGCGCTCATGCGAGAGCTGGAGAGCGCGGCGGCGGACTTCGCGATTCCCGAGCGCGCCGTCGAAGCCATCCGCACAGGCTGCAAGTTCCTCGTTCACAGCCCGTTCAGTTGTCGCAAGGCGCCGCCGGGCGACAACGGCTTCGTGCGCGAGTTGCTGATCTCGTTCGGCGCGAGCGGCTATGTCGCGCTGTTCGAAGTCGCCGATTCCAGGACGGTGATCGTTGGCGCAGTCAGGCACCAGCGTGAGGATGACTATCGCTGAGTGCCGATCGCAGCCGGTCGGTGCCAGGCCTGCGAAGGCCAAGGCAAACTCGCCCGACGCCGATCAGCCCAGCGGCTTGATCACGTACTGGCTGGTCTGCACCACGTCGAGCTTGTCGAAGTCGATGAAGCGCTGGCAGCTCTTGGCCATCGCCGCCTGGTTGCGCTGGAACTTCGGCTCATCGCCATTGGCGTCGTAGAAGGCCTGCAGGTTGCCAAAGGCGGCGGGCGGAAAACCTTCCTCGACGATCGCGCCGTAGGGCGGCGCACCGAAGGTCAAGGCACGGCTGACCACGTTTTGCACGTAGAAGAAGGTGTCCTGGGTGTCGATCGCGATCTGCGTGTGCGAGCCCAGCCAGACTTCGAGCCAGGCCTGCCGCGCGATGCGCGGCGGGCGCTGGAATAGCGCGACCTGTGCGAAGCCGGCGGTGCGCTCGCCTGCCGGCGCCGCGAAGCGCGTGTTGCGCATCGGCCGCGATTCGCTCACCGCGTAGGCGGCAAAGCGCGCGGCGTGCTCGGCCACCGCATCGTCGAAAGGGCGGCGCCGGTCGGCGTTGGCGGTGTCGACCCACAGCGACACGAAGGCGTCCATCGCCGGGCGCGATGAGTGGAAGGTCGGCGCCGCGCCTTCGGCGTCGCTGTCGCACACGTTGACCTGCACGGCCGCCGCACCCAGCTCGAGCAGCCGCGGCGCGAGCGCACCGCGCAAGGCGGCGCCGTCGCCGCGCGCGCCGCGCCACAGCACGTAGATCACCTTCTCCATCGCGCGACCCAGCCGTTGTCAGCGCGCCGGCGTGCGCTTGGTCGGCTCGATGCCGGTCAGCCGCGCCAGGTTCAGCCCGAGGATGTTGGCCTTGTCCTGCTCGGTCAACTGCGGGTAGCCCCACTTCTCCTGCAACTCGGCCGGCATGTCCATGTCGCGGATGTAGTCGATGATGCGGCCCAGGTCGTCGAACGGCAGGTCGAAGCCGAGCACGATCTTCTCCGAGCTCATCCACTGCAGCGCGGTGCCGATGGTGTGGTAGCCGCGGTACGGCGCGCGCTGGAACCAGCCGATGATCCCCGAGATGCTCAGGTACAGGTTCTTGTGCTTGCCGCACAGGCCGATCAGCTCTTCCGACTGCGGCCAGCCGGCGTGGTAGGCGATGACCTTGAGCTCGGGGAAGTCGAGCATCACGTCGTCGAGCTGCCCGGCGTGGCAGTGGCTGCTGGGCTGCGGGCACACGTAGCTCATGCCGGTGTGCACGGTCAGCGGCACGCCGAGCTCGCAGGCCTTCTCGTAGAACGGCCACAGCCGGCGGTCGTTGATCGGGCCGTCGTCCTCGGGCTGGTAGACCTTGCACAGCTTGGCGCCGCGCTCCTTGACCAGGTACTCCAGCTCCCAGATCGCGTTCTTCATGCCGCGCTTGATCATCGGGCCGACGTTGGCCTCGAGGTACATGCGCCCCGGGTAGGGCTCGATCTGCTGCAGCATGAAGCCGTTGGTCGACATCGACACCGTGCCGCCGGTGATGTCCATCATCGGCTCGCGCAGGCAGAAGGCCACGTCGACGCCGACCTCGTCCATGTAGGGAATCAGCGCGCTGGCGATCGGCTGCGGCCACGGGCTGTCCAGGTCGCGCCCGGCCCAGGCGCGCAGCACGCCGTTGACGCTGTCGTGGAACTGCTTCATGCCGGGGTAGTAGCCGATCTCGCTCATCGTCTGCAGGTTCATGAAGTGGAACTCGGTCAGCGCGATGAAGTAGTCCTTCTTGGCCATGGTCGCTTCTCCTGTGCGGTGCGTGGGTTCGGGTGGGGCGGGCGGCGTCAGCGCCCGGTGTATTCGGGCTTGCGCTTGGCGGCAAAGGCGCGCGGGCCTTCCTGGGCATCGGCCGAGGCGAACACGCGCGCGGCCATGGTCTTTTCCAGCACGAAGGCGGGCTCGTTGTTCAGCGCGCGCAGCGCGATCTCCTTGGCGGTGCGCACCGCCAGCGGGCCGTTGTCGCAGATGCGCTGCGCGTAGGCGATGGCCTCGTCCATCAGCTTGTCGGCCGGCACCACCTTGTTGATCAGGCCGACTTCGTAGGCGCGCTGCGCGTCGATGGTGTTGCCGGTGAGCAGCATCTCCATCGCGATCGCCCACGGGATCTGCTGCGGCAGCCGGATGTGCGAGCCGCCGGCCGGCACCACCGCCCAGCGCACCTCGGCCAGGCCGAACTTGGCGTGTTCGGCGGCGATGCGGATGTCGGTGCCGAGCATGAACTCGAGCCCGCCGGCCACGCACACACCGTTGACCGCGGTGATGATCGGCTTGAAGTTGCGCTGGAACGGGCGCTTGGCCGGGTCGTCGTAGCCCAGCGCGTCGCCCTCGTTCAGCGCCGGCAGCGCCACCTTCAGGTCGAGCCCGGTGCAAAAGGCGCGATCGCCGGTGGCGGTGAAGATCGCCACGCGCAAGTGCGGGTCGGCCTCGAAGTGATCGAAGGCCGCTTCCAGGCCGATCAGCATCTCCTTGGTCAGTGAGTTCATCGCCTCGGGGCGGTCCATCGTGATGATGGCGATACGGTCGCGCTTTTCGTAGCGCACGCTGGCGGGCAGGTTCAGGCTCATTGATTCCTCCATTCGATCGGGCCACCGCCGGCATGCGGCGCGGCGTTCAACAGTTCAGCCGCTGCGCCGGCGGAAGTACGGCAGCCGCACCGCGTCGGACGCGGCCACGAAATCCACCGTGACGGGCATATCCATCGTCAATTGGTCGGCCGTGCAGTCGAGCACGCGGCTGAGCAGGCGCACGCCTTCGTCCATCTCGACGATCACCGGCGCGTAAGGCGTGGCACCGCCGAAGGCCGGGTGCAACGCGCGCACCACCTCGGTCCACGAGAACACGCGGCCGTGGCCGCTGGAACGCTGCCAGCTCCATTCGAACGAGCCGCAGTGCGCGCAGATCTCGCGCGGCACGTGGCGCCAGCGCTGGCACTGCGAGCAGCGCTGGAAGCGCAGCTCGCCCTTGTTGCACCAGCCATAGAACTCGCCCGACAGCCCGCTCAGCTCGGGCAGCGGCGTGGATGGTGTCTGTTTGACTTCGCTCATCACCGACTCCGTCTAGCGCCGCAGCACCGCGATGCTGCCGTCGCCGAAGTCGCCCCAGCCGGTGACCACGCCGATCTGCGCATCCGGCACCTGGCGCGCGCCGGCCTCGCCGCGCAGTTGGCGCACCGCTTCGACCACGTGGCCCAGCCCCAGCAGATGCGCGTGCGACAGCAGCCCGCCGTGGGTATTCACCGGCAGCCGCCCGCCGAGCTCGATGCCGCCGTTCTCGACGAAGGCGCCACCTTCGCCACGCTGGCAAAACCCCGCTTCCTCCAACTGCTGGATCACCTCGAAGGTGAAGCAGTCGTAGATCTGCGCGAAGTCGGCGTCGGCCGGCGTGATGCCCGCCATGGCGAAGGCCTCGGGCGCGGCATGGGTCAGGCCGATGCCGTGAAAGTCGGGGCGGCCGCAGATCTCGTCGGCCGGATAGGGCTGGCCGGCGGCCGCGCCCATGATGTAGACCGGCTTGCGCTGCAGGTCGCGCGCGCGCTCGGCGCTGGTGACGACGTAGGCCGCGGCACCGTCGGTCTCCAGGCTGCAGTCGTAGAGGCGATAGGGCGAGGCGATCATCGGCGAGGCCAGGTACTCGTCCATCGTCAGCGGCTTGCCGTGCATCAGCGCGGCCGGGTTCAGCTGCGCGTGGCGGCGCATCGCGATCGCCACCGCGCCGAGCTGGGCTTCGGTGGTGCCGAACTCGTGCATGTGGCGCCGCGCCATCAGCGCGTACCACTGCGGCGGCGCGGTCAGGCCGAAGGGCAGGTAGAAGTCGCGCGCGATCTCGCCGCCGGGGATCGAGTCGACGTCGGTCGACGAGGTCTCGCGCACCCGCGCGCCCGAGTAGCCGTTCCAGCCGCCGGGCACCAGCACGTGCCGCGCCGCGCCGCTGGCCACGGCAAGAGCGGCCAGCCGAAGTGCGGCCACCGGCATCGCGCCGCCCATGTGCAGCGTCGCGGCAAAGCGCAGGTTGGTGCAGCCCAGGCTGGCGGCGAAGACCTCGGACTTGCCCAGGTTCGGAAAGGGCAGGATGCCGTCGATCTGCGCCGGTTCGAGCCCGGCGTCGGCGATCGCCGCCAGCGCCGCCTTCAACTGCAGCGCGGTCGCCGACAGGCCCGAGCCGGGCTTGCGGCACACCGCGGTTTCGCCGATGCCGACGATGCAGGCTTGGTCGGGTTGCATCACTTCAGTGGCGCCAGCCGAGAAGTCTCACCGCAGAGGAACGGAGTGACGCAGAGGTTCGCAGAGTCCGTTCCCTGGACACTCCTCTGCGCCAACTCTGCGTCCTCCGTTCCTCTGCGGTGAGTGAATTCGAGTTTCATGTCAGCCCTTGGCTGCCGGCGCGTTCGCCGCCTCGTAGGCCTCGCGCAGGGTCTGCCTCGCGTCGGCCTCGCGCTCGCGGATCGCCCAGAACTGCGGCTTGCGCTTGGCCAGGAAGGCGGCACCGCCTTCGTTGCCCTCGGGGTTGTCGAACCAGTCGGGGTACATCGCGGCCGAGGTCACGCAGGGGTCGCGGTAGCCGTCCATCTCCTGGTCGAAGCTGGCCTTCAGGATCTCGAGGCAGCCCGGGCTGAGCGCCAGCATCTCCTCGCACCAGCGGTCGACTTCCGCCTCCAATGAATCCAGCGGCACCACGGTGTTGACCAGCCCCATGTCCAGCGCCTGCTGCGCGCTGTACTTGCGGCACAGCATCCACATCTCGCGCGCCTTCTTCGCGCCCACCACCTTGGTCAGGTAGGGCACGAAGAAGCCGTCGGCCGGCGACGACACGCGCGGGCCGGCCTGGCCGAACACCGCGTTGTCGGCGGCGATGGTGAAGTCGCAGCAGTAGGCCATGTGGTTGTGGCCGGCGATGCAGTAGCCCTGCACCATCGCGATCACCGGCTTGCGCGACAGCCGGATCAGCCGGTTGTGCGGGTAGCGGTTGTAGACCGCCTCGCGCAACCCCCAGCGCTCCCACTGCACGTCGCCGCCGGCGCCGAAGTTCTTGCCGCGGCCGGCCACCACGATGACGCCGACCATCGGGTCGTGGTTGGCGTCGTAGAAGGCGCGGAACATCTCGTCGACCGTGACCATGGTCAACGTGTTCATCTTCTCCGGCTTGTTCAGGCTGATGCGCGCCACGCTGCCGCCATGGCCCGCATGGCGCTTCTTCTCGTAGACGATCTCGGTGAAGTCGTTCAGCCCTTCGCCCTCGACGGTGCGCCACTCGCTCCAGGCGCCTTGCGTGTCACTGGCCACTGTCAAGTCCTTTCGTCTTGCCGCGCGTCACAGGATCGCGCCCTGCGCCTTCAGCGCTTCGATCTGTTCCCACTCGTAGCCCAGCAGATCCATCATCAGCAGCTCGGTGTCCTGCCCGAGCTGCGGGCCCAGGGTCTGGATTTCGCCCGGCGTCTTCGATAGCGTCACCGGCAGGCCGCGCACCTCAACCTCGCGCTGCACTTCCTCGCAGTAGGTCTTCATGAAGTAGGCGTTGCGCCAGGCCTGCTCGTCGCGCACCACGTCGGCCAGGTTGTTCACCGGGCTGGCGACGATGCCCTCGCGCGCGAAGGCCGCCAGCAGCGCGGCGTCGTCGTGCGCCAGCGTCGCGGCTTCGATCAGCTCGATCAGCGCCTCGTTGTGCTTTGCGCGCTCGGTGGCGCTGGCGAAGCGCGCGTCGCCGCCCAGTGCCGCTGCGCCCAGCGCGCGGTACAGCGCGGCGAAGCGCGCGTCATCGTTGGGCTCGCACACGAACACCCACTTGCCGCGCGTCGGGTACAGGTTCCACAGCGGGTTGGGCACCTGCTTGCGCGAGCTTTGCAGCGCCGCCGATTCGTCGCCCGCCAGGTAGGCCTGCAGCATCGGCGCGGCCAGGAACAGCTGCGCGCCGTACAGCGAGGCATCGAGCCGCTGGCCCTTGCCGGTGCGCTTGCGCTGCAGCAGCGCCAGCACGATGCCGAGTGCCGACATGATGCCGCCGTAGGCATCGCCCGAGCCCATGCCCAGGTAGATGGGAGGCTGGCCGGGTTCGCCCAGCCGCGCCATGATGCCGGTGATGGCCTGCACCGTCATGTCGAAGGACGGCCGGTTGATCTCGCCGTAGCGGCCGTAGCCGGTGTTGGTGGCGTAGATCAGGTCGGGCTTGATGCGCTTGAGCTCGTCGTACGACAGCCCCCAGGCATCGAGCATCGAAGGTGCCAGGTTCGACAGGAACACGTCCGACTCGGCCACCAGCCGGTAGACGATCTCCTTGCCGCCGGGCTTCTTCAGGTCGACCGCCATGCTCTTCTTGTTGCGGTTGATGACCAGGAAGTACTGGTTCCAGTCGCCGATCTCGAGCGACTTGATCGAGCGCACGCCGCGCGCCTGGTCGCCGCCTTGCGGGCGTTCCAGCTTGATCACCTCGGCGCCGAAGTCGCCCAGGTACTGCGCCGCCACCGGGCCCTGGAACCACACCGTCATGTCGATGACGCGGATGCCTTCGAGTGCCTTTGCCACGTTCTTGGTCTCCTGCGGGTCAGCCCAGCACGCCCGCGCTGCGCAGCGCCTGCACCTGGTCTTCCGACTGGCCGAGCAGGTCGCGCAGCACCGCGCCGCCGTGCTGGCCCGCGCAAGGCGCCAGGCGGTCCAGCCGCGCCGTGCCTTCGCTCATGAAGATCGGGAAGCCCAGCGACTTCACGCGCCCCAGGCTCGGGTGGTCGAGCTCGATCACGTAGCGGTTGACCAGCGCCTGCGGGTCGTTCGCCGGGTGGTCGAAGCGCTCGATGATGTCGGCCGACAGCTCGTGCTCGACGAAGATGCGCCGCCAGTGCGCGCCGTCGTGCTGCACGAAGGCGGCTTCGAGCGCGTGGATCAGGTCGAGCCGGTGGGTCTCGGTGCGCTTGTCGTGGGTGTCGAAGCGCGCATCGGCCACGTCCAGCCCGGTCACCGCGGCGAAGGTGGGCCACCAGCGGTCGGTGTCGGGCATGGTCAGCGTGACCCAGCGGCCGTCCGACGCCTTGTACAGCGAGCCCGACATCGGGTTCGACACGTCCAGCCGCGAGATCGGGTTGAGCAGCCGGTCGCCCTTGCCGATGGCGAGGAAGGCCTGGATGTCCAGCGCCGCGCCGTACATGTTGGCGCCGAACAGCGACACGTCCACCGCCTGGCCCTCGCCCGAGACCGCGCGGTGAAACAGCGCGGTGACCACGCCGAAGGCCAGCATGGTGCCGGCGTGCATCGCGCCGGCGCCGGTGTAGACCGGCGGCTGCCCGGGCTGCGGCAGGATCGGCATCATGCCGGTGCGCGCGGCGGCGAGCTCGTCGATCGGCGGCAGCTCCTTGTCCGGGCCCACCGGGCCGAAGCCCGACAAGCGGCCGTAGACGATATCGGGGCGCAGCTTGCTGGCCGCGTCGTAGTCGATGCCCAGCGCCGCCAGTTCGGCCACGCTCCAGTCGGTGACCAGTGCATCGGCCTTGGCCAGCAGCTGGTGCAGCAGCGTGCGTCCCTGCTCGCTGCCCACATCGAGCGCGAGGCTTTGTTTGTTGCGGTGGATCAGGTCGGCTTCGTGGTTCCATCCGGCGCCGTCGCGCGCCGCAGGCGGCGTCGTCTCCAGCCGGATCACGCGCGCGCCGAAGTCGGCGAGGAAGGCCGCGCACAGCGAGGTGCAGAACAGCCTGGACAGATCCAGCACCACCAGATCATCGAGCGGACGGCTCATCGTGGATTCCTCGCTGCGGCCGGCTGGTTGCGAGCCTGCTCAGACCAGCAGACCGACATCGGCCCCGTGGCGGGTGGCCTCGGCCAGGCGGCGCGGCACCCAGGCCGAGCCGGCGAGATAGAGCTCGGCCACGCTGGCGTCGGCCTTGAGCTCTTCGTACAACTGCGGCTGCTGCACCGCGCCGTAGACCAGCACCACGCTGTCGAAGCCGGTCTCGCGGTAGTGGGCATCGCCCCAGCTCGACACGAACTCCAGCGCGTCGGCGCTCACCGACTTCAGGATGCGGTTCGGGTGCACCTTGACGCCGCACTGCTCCATGCGCTTGAGCACCATGCCGATCGAGTAGCGCGCCACCTCGGTGGCCAGGTGCACCGACTTGTGGAAGATCTCGACCTTCTTGCCGCGCTCGGCCAGGTACTCGGCCACGCACGGTGTCTGGTAATAGTCCTCCTGCGACACCAGCGCGACGCGATCGCCGGTGGCCGCCTTGCCCAGCAGCACGTCCCAGCCCTGCACCACCTGCGGCAGCTCGATGCCGGGGATGCCCTCGGGCACGCGCGGCAGCGCGCCGGTAGCCACGACCACCGCGTCGGGCTGCAGCGCCTTGACCGCGGCCAGATCGGCCCGCGCGCCCAGGCGCACCTGCACGCCCAGGCGTTCCAGCGCGTTTTCCTCGAAGTAGATCTGATCCTCGAACGAGTCGCGCCCCTGCGCCTTGGACGCGATCAGCAGCTGCCCGCCCAGGCGCTTGCCCTGTTCGAGCAGCGTCACCTTGTGGCCGCGCATCGCGGCCACGCGCGCGGCTTCGCAGCCGGCGGCGCCGCCGCCGACGACGACCACGTGCTTGGGCTTGGCCGCCGGCTTGTACTCGGCCTTCCAGCGCAGCTCCTGGCCGAGCTCGGGGTTGATCGAGCAGGTGGGCGCATACGGCAGCGTCACCGGCTCGCTGGCCTCGTCGATGCAGCGCGTGCAGGCGATGCAGCGGCGGATCTCGCTCAAGCGGCCTTCGCGTGCCTTGTTGGCGAACTCGGGGTCGGCGATGCCGGCGCGCACCATGCCCACCAGGTCGCAGTAGCCGCCCTTGATCAGCTCCTCGGCCAGCACCGGCTCGTTGATGCGCCCGGTGAACAGCACCGCCACCTTGCGCGGCAACTCGGCCAGGTCCGAGCGCGCGGCCTTGCCGAACTCGCGGAACTCGGCATGCGGGTGGTACGACGACGGCACGTACGACGGCGCGCCCCAGCAGTGGCCGGTGTCCATGTCGACGAAGTCGAGCAGCCCGGTCTCGGCGATGTGGAACACCATCTCGCGCAGTTCCATGTTGTCGTAGCCGCCCTCGCGCGACTCGCCGCCGTTGACGCGGATGCCCAGCGCGATGCCGTCGCCGACGCGCGCGCGCACACGCTTGAGCGCCTCGACCACGTAGCGCGTGCGCTCGATCGGCCCGCCACCCCAGCGGTCGGTGCGGCGGTTGGTCACCGGCGACAGGAAGGCGTGGCCGACGGTCTCGTGCGCGCAATGGATCTCGATGCCGTCGGCGCCGCTGGCCTTGGCGACCTCGGCCGCCTTGGCGTAACTCTCGAGCAAGAACTCGATCTGTTCCTCGCCCAGCTCGTGCGGCACGTAGTCCTGCGCGCCCACCACCGGCACCGGCGACGGTGACCACAGCGCGTTCAGGTGCGTCAGCTGCACCACCACCACCGCGCCCTGCGCATGCACCTCGTCGACGAACTTGGTCCAGCCCTCGACGAAAGCCGGGTTCTGGTAGCACGAGTAGCGCGAGCCGTAGCCGCCGCGCAGCGAGATCTCGTCGGGCACGCCGGGCAGCATCGGCACGTCCAGCAGCCAGGTCTCGCTGCCGATCCAGCCGGTACCGCCCTTGGCCTTGGCCAGGTGGTGCGCGATGAAATGCTCGTCGATCAGCCCCGGCGCGCGCGACGAGTTGATGGTGTTGGTGGTCTCGCAGATGCGGTTGGGCACGCGCATCGGCCCGACCTGCAGTGGCGCAAAGAGATGTTCGAACTTGACGTTGCTCATGGCGGTGTTCATGGAGTTGCGCGTAGGCCGGGACGTTCAGCCGGCCTCAGCCGGCCTTCATGCAGGCCACGATGTGCCGCTTCGGCGCGGCCACCGTGGCAGTGCGGCGGGCGCGCTCAGGCCAGGCCGGTCGGCGTGATGAAGACGAGGCCGAACTTGCGCGGCGTCGTCGTCTGGAAGTAGTCATAGGCCGGGAACAGGGCCTTGACCCGCGGCCAGTGGGTTTCACGTTCGGCGTCGGTGGCGTCGCGCGCCACCCCCTGCATGACCACGTCGTCGAGCTGGACCCAGCAGTTCGGGTTGGCCTGCAGATTGAGGTACCAGAACGGGTGGTTGTCGTAGCCGGCGAGCGAGCCGACCACGATCACGCGCCAACCCTCGTGCAGGTACAGCAGCGGCGTCGCGCGCTTCTCGCCGGACTTGCGTCCGATCGTCGTCAGCAGCAGCGTGGGCATGCCCGAGCGCGAACTCCTGCCCTCGGCCCAGCCGTCGGGGTTGGCCTGATAGGCCGCCGCATCGGCGCGGGCGTCGCCGCGGATGCGCTCCAGCGATTCGGTGGCCTGCTTGACCCACTGGAACTCCTGCTCGGACATGAACTCCGGCTTGACCAGCTGGTCGCGATTCGATGATGCCATCTGCTGCCTCCTGCCCCGAGCGCATGGGGAGTTGAACGTTCAACGTAGGCTACTGAAGTGGCGGTGGCGGCTTGCCCTGGGTTCATCTCCGATGCGGTCTATCGCGCTTCATTTGCGGACACCCCTGCGCGGGCCTCGCGGGGTTCGTCGCATGTGCCGGCCATGACCCTGCAGCCGCAGGCGAAAGGGTGGGGCGGCGCCGCCCTGCGCTACCATCGAAACTTGCAGTCGCCTCGCGCCGCGGGCATTGTCGAGGCCTCGTTCGAGCCGCGCCGCGCGCGCCGGCGCAACCGGGAGACAACCAGTGTCCGGGCTCAAGCCCAAGAGCAAAATCGTCTTCTATCTCGAGCGGATGCAGGCCCGAGGCCACACCGCCGAGCAGGTGCTACAAGGCACCGGGCTGCGCGCCGAGCAGCTCGACGACCCGCATTGCCGGCCCGGGCCGCTGCAGTACCGTCAGGTCATCCACAACATGCTGGCGCTGACCCGCGACCCCTGCCTGGGCATCAGCCTGGGGCACGAGTTCAAGCTCAGTGATCTGGGCATCCTGGGTTATGCGGTGATGAGCTCGCCGACGCTGCAAGCCTCGCGCGAGATCTACGACCGCTACAGCGACCTGGGCGAGCGGCTGTTCGTGTCGCGCAACCACATCGCCAACGGCCGCTGGTTCTCCGAGATCCAGGACACGCACCAACTCGGCGACGTGCTGCCGTTCGTGATCGAGGAGTTCGTCAGCCAGACCATCGAGCTCGCGTCGTCGCTGACCGGGCGGGCCTTCCCGATCGTCGAACTGCACGTGACCTACCCGCAACCGGCCGATATCTCGCGCCACATCCGCCGCTTCAACTGCCCGCTGTACTTCAACCAGCCGCGCAGCATCGTCGTCTTCGACATCAACCGGCTGCAAGATCCGGTCGTCCTGGCCAACGAGGACGTGTTCAACCTGTGCGCGCGCAACTGCGAGCAACTCGCCGCCAAGACGCGCGAAGGCGCGGTGTTGTCCGAGCGCATCTGCACCCACCTGGTGAACAACCCGGGCCACTTCCCGACGCTGGAGGAGATGGCGGTGCACCTGAAGATGGGCGCGCGCACGCTGCGCCGCCGGCTGGCCGAGGAGAACGCGAACTACCAGCAGCTGGTCGACAACACGCGGCAGGATCTGGCCATCCAGTACCTGCAGCACACCTCGCTGACGCCCAAGGAGATCGGCTACCGGCTGGGCTACAGCAGCGTCAGCAACTTCCGCCGCGCGTTCAAGGGCTGGACCGGCAAGACGTTGTCCGACGTGCGCGGCACCCCGACATGAACCCACCCGATACCGATACCGCCATCGCCACTGCACGTCCGAGCGACCCCTTCGACACGTGGCAACTCGGCCCGGTCACGCTACGCAACCGTTTCATCAAGGCCGCCGCCAACGAAGGCATGGCGCTGGACGGTGCACCGACCAAGGCGATGGTGCAGCACCACGCCGACCTGGCCCGCGGCGGCGTGGGCATGACCACCGTGGCCTATGGCGCGGTGTCGCAGCTCGGCCGCTCGTTGCCCGGGCAGCTTTGGCTGCGCCCCGAGATCGCCGCCGACCTGCGCGCGCTGACCGACGCGGTGCACGCGCACGGCGCGCGCATCTCGTGCCAGATCACCCACGGCGGGCTGTACGTGCCGGGCATGAAGGTCGACGGCGCGCTGATGAGCGCGTCCAGCGGTTTCAACATCGTCGGGCTGCTGGTGCACAACTGGCGCAGCCGCGCCATGACCGAGGCCGACATGGCCCGGGTGCGCGACGAGTTCGTGGCCGCCGCGCAGCTGTGCCGCGACTGCGGCTTCGACGCGGTCGAGCTGCACATGGGCCACGGCTACTTGCTGAACCAGTTCATCTCGCCGCTGAACAACAAGCGGCGCGACGAATACGGCGGCAGCGCCGAGAACCGCGCGCGCTTCCCGGTGTCGGTGCTTGCCGCGGTCAAGCGCGCGGTGGGCCAGCACATCGCGGTGCTGGCCAAGATCAACGTCGCCGACGGCGTGCCGCGCGGCGCCACCGTCGACGACGCGATCGTCACCGCGCGGCTGCTCGAGGGTGCCGGCGTCGACCTGCTGGTGCTGTCGGGCGGGCGCAACTTCGAGTCGGGCTACTTCATGTTCGGCAGCAACATGGACGTGGACGAGATGCGCAAGGTGCTGGGCCGCAAGGCCGCGATGTCGTTCAGCGTCGCGCAGTTCGGCAAGCCGCGCGTGACCTTCAAGGAGATGTACTTCCTGGAACACTCGCGCCGCATCCGCGCCGCGGTGGGCGTGCCGCTGGGCTACCTCGGCGGCGTGCGTTCGTTGGCCGCGGCGCGCGGCGCCGTGGCCGAAGGCTTCGAGGCGGTGGTGATGGCGCGCCCGCTGATCCACGACACCGGGCTGATCGACCAGTGGCGCAGCGGCCAGACGGACGTGTCCGGCTGCACCAGTTGCAACCGCTGTGTGCCCTACATCTACCACCCGGCGGGCACCTGGTGCGTGATGAACCCGCCGAACGATCCGCAGCTGAACCAGGTGCGCGCGGCCGACTGAAAGCCCTGCGGCCATTCCCGGCGCATAGCCGACACCCAATACATTCACCGCAGAGGAACGGAGGACGCAGAGTTTGCGCAGAGGAATACAAGTCTGGCTTAACTCTGCGGACCTCTGCGTCCTCCGTTCCTCTGCGGTGAAGGCTGTTCGGTATTGGGCTGCTTTGCGCCGACAGCAGGCACCTGTTTCCCTGCGCTTGATCGCACGCCGGCAGCGGCAAGCTGCCAGCGCTCAGCGTCGCCGTGGGGTGCCCGGCGGCGTGAAGCCGGGGCTGTCCCAGTCCAGCGCCTCGCCAGGCCGCGGCCCGGACTTGCTGCCGCGCGCGGCAAAGGCGGCAACGAACAAGGTCTCGTTGTCGTCCAGCGGCGGCGTGGGCCGCAACGCCACGGCCTGGACGCCGTTGCAGACGACATGCGCCACCGTCGTATCGGCCTGCACACCGGCCAGATCGCCGGCTTGCAGCCGCACCAGCAGCAGCCGCGGCGGCAGCGCGCCGACGATGGTCCAGCGCAGCGGCGGCGGGTGCGCGGTATCGGCCGGCGCGCGCAGCACGACCAGGGCCTCCACCGCCACGGCGCGCCCCGCGAACTACGACAGTGCGCGCCCGATCAGGATCTTCTGCACCTCGGAGGTGCCTTCGTAGATCTGGGTGACGCGCACGTCGCGGTAGATGCGCTCCACCGGGAAGTCGCTGACGTAGCCGTAGCCGCCGAAGACCTGGATTGCCGCCGAGCACACGCGCTCGGCCATCTCGCTGGCAAAGAGCTTGGCCATCGCCGCTTCCTTCAGGCAGGGTTGGCCGGCGTCCTTCAGGCTGGCAGCGTGGTGGATCAGCTGGCGCGCGGCCTCGATCTGCATCGCGCATTCGGCCAGCTTGAACTGCAGCGCCTGGTGCTCGTAGATGCGCTGGCCGAACGACTGGCGCTCCTTGCTGTAGGCCAGCGCCGCGTCGAACGCGGCGCGCGCCATGCCCACGCTCTGGCTGGCGATGCCGATGCGCCCGCCTTCCAGACCCGACAGCGCGATCTTCAGCCCCAGGCCCTCGTCGACCAGCAGGTTCTCGGCCGGCACGCGGCAGTCGTCGAAGTTGATCTGCGCGGTGTCGCTGGCGTGCTGGCCCATCTTGTCCTCGATGCGCGCCACGGTGTAGCCGGGCGTGTTCGTCGGCACGATGAAAGCGCTGATGCCCTTCTTGCCCGCCGCCTTGTCGGTGACGGCCATGACGATGGCCACGTCGCCGTTCTTGCCGCTGGTGATGAACTGCTTGACGCCATTGAGCACGTAATGGTCGCCGTCCTTGGTGGCGGTGGTCTTGAGGCCGCCGGCTTCGCTGCCGACGTGCGGCTCGGTCAGGCAGAAGGCGCCGAGCATGTCGCCGCGCGCCAGCGGCTTCAGGAAGCGATGCTTCTGGTCCTCGTTGCCGAAGGCCATCAGGATCGAGCACACCGGACAGTTGTTGACGCTGACCACGGTGCTGGTGGCACCGTCGCCGGCGGCGATCTCCTCGAGGATGATGGCCAGCGCCAGGTAGTCCAGACCGGCGCCGTCGTAGTCGGTGGGCACCGCCACGCCGTAGCAGCCCAGGTCGGCCAGGCCGCGCAGCTCGTCCTTGGGGAAGTGGTGGCTCTTGTCCCAGGCCGCGGCCTGCGGCGCGATGCAATCCTGCACGTAGTTGCGCACGGCATCTTGCACTGCGCGGTGGTCTTCGCTCAACAGCATGCTCGCTCCTTGGGGTTCTCAGGCCGGTGAAATGCGGCTGCCCGCCAGGCGCGCAGCCAGCGCGACGAACAACAACCCGCTCAAGCCCTGCAGCCAACGCCCGCTGCCGGCCAGCACCGGGGTGCGCGCCAGCCGCGCCAGCCGTGCGGTCAGCGCCACCAACACCAGCAGGAACAGCAGGCTTTGCAGCACGAACAGCGCTCCCAGCAGCAGCAGGGCCGCGGTCTTGTGCGGCAGCTGCGCCGGCACGAACTGCGGCAGGAAGGCCAGCATGAAGAGCAGCACCTTCGGGTTCAGCAGGTTGCTCAGCAGCCCGCGCCTGAACTCGGCTGCCGCCGACACCGCAGGCAGCGGCCTTGGGTCGACCGGCGCGGCCGCGCCACCGCGCCAGGCTTCGCGCAGCAGCCCATAGCCCAGCCAGGCCAAGTAGGCCGCACCCAGCCACTTGAGCAAGGTGAAAGCGCCAGCCGACCAGGCCAGCAGCGCCGCCAGACCGAAGGCCACGGCCAGCACGTGCAGCGCGCAACCGGCAGCGATGCCCAGCGCCGACAGCAACCCGGCGCGCACGCCGCCGCGCGCGGTGCGCGACACCGTCAGCAGCACGTCGACGCCGGGCGTGGCGTTGAGCACCAGCACTGCGGCCATGAACAGCGGCAGCTGCTGCAGCAGCAGCGCCGCGTCGGCCTGGTTCACAGCATTTCCACGGCCAGCGCGGTGGCCTCACCGCCACCGATGCACAGGCTGGCGACGCCGCGCTTCAGTCCGCGCTTGCGCAGCGCGCCCAGCAGCGTGACGACGATGCGCGCGCCCGAGGCGCCGATCGGGTGGCCCAGGGCCACCGCGCCGCCGTGCACATTGACGATGTCGTGCGGCAGCTTGTAGTCGGCCATCGCCGCCATCGTCACTGCGGCGAAAGCCTCGTTGACCTCCCACAGGTCGACCTGGCCGGCCTGCCAGCCGGCCTTGCTCAAGGCCTTGGCGATGGCGCCGGCCGGCGCGGTGGCGAACCAGGCGGGTTCTTGCGCATGCACCGCGTGCGACACGACGCGCGCAATCGGCTTGCAGCCGCGCTGCGAGGCGGTGGATTCGCGCATCAGCAGCAGCGCCGCGGCGCCGTCGCTGATGCTGCTGGCGTTGGCCGCGGTGATGCTGCCGTCCTTCTTGAACGCGGGTTTGAGCGACGGGATCTTGTCCAGCTTGGCCTTGAACGGCTGCTCGTCGCGGCCGACCACCGTCTCGCCGCCCTTGCCGGCCAGCGTCACCGGCGCGATCTCCCAGGCGAAGCTGCCGTCCTCGTTGGCCTGCTTGGCGCGCGTGGTGCTGGCGATGGCGAACTGGTCCTGCGCTTCGCGGCTGAAGCCGTACTTGGCCACACAGCTCTCGGCGAACACGCCCATCGCCTTGCCGCGCTCGTAGGCGTCTTCCAGCCCGTCCATCGCCATGTGGTCGAAGATGCGGTCGTGGCCGTAGCGGATGCCCTTGCGCGCGAACAACAGATGCGGCGCGTTGGTCATGCTCTCCATGCCGCCGGCCACCACGGCCGAGGCCGACCCCGCGGCGAGCATGTCGTGCGCGAACATCATCGCGCGCATGCCGCTGCCGCACATCTTGCTCAATGTGACGGCGCCGGCCGACTGCGGCAGCCCGGCCTTCAGCACCGCCTGGCGCGCCGGTGCCTGGCCCTGGCCGGCCATCAGGCAGTTGCCCATCAGCACTTCGTCGATGCTGTCGCCGGGCACGCCGGCGCGCTCGACCGCGGCGCGGATGGCCACCGCGCCCAGTTCCCAGGCCGGCAGCGCGGCGAAGTCGCCGAGCATGCCGCCGATGGGCGTGCGCGCGGCCGAGACGATGACGATGGCGTCGGACATGGCGGGCTCCTGCGGGTTGGCTGACGCGGCCATTGTAGGAACGCGGGCCGCGAGATGGGCGCACTTTGCCAACACTGGCGGCCGGGTCGGCCGGGTCGGCCGGGCTCTGGCCGACAGGCTCGGCGGGTGTCAGTCGAACACCGGCACCTGGCCTTCGCGCAGCGCGCATCGCGAATGCTCGTAGTCGGGCAGCACCTCGCGCACCAGGCTCCAGAACGCAGGGCTGTGGTTCATCTCGCGCAGATGCGCCAATTCGTGCGCGACCACGTAGTCGACCACCGGCATCGCGAAATGCACCAGCCGCCAGTTCAAGCGGATCGAGCCGTCGGCACTGGCGCTGCCCCAGCGCGTGGCCGCCGAGCTCAACCCGATGCGGCGCACGCGCACGCCCAGCCGCGCAGCAAACAGCGCGCAGCGCTCGTCGAACACGCGGCGCGCCTGGCGCTGCAGCCAGCCCTGCACCAGATCACGGATCTGCTCGGCGCTGGCCTGCGCCGGCAAACCCAGGCGCAGGCAGGGCATCGGCGCGGCGCCGCGCTGCGCGCTGTCGTGGGCGAGCGCGGGCGCGACTTCGAGCACCGCGCCGGTGGCAGCCGGGTCCAGCCGCAGCACGATCTTCGCGCCAAGGAACGGCAGCACCGCGCCGTCGCGCCAGACGATGCGCGCGGCCTGCAGCCGCTGCGCGCGCTCGCGCTGCTCACGCAGCTTGCGCAGGATCCAGCCGCGCTTGTCCTGCAACGCACGCTCCAGCGCGCCGGCGCCCACCCAGCGCGGTGCGCTCACGCTCAGCCCGTCGGGCCCGACGACGAAGCCGATGCTGCGCCGGCGTGCGTGGCGCAACTCGTAGGCCACCCGGTGGCCGTCCAGGCAGACCTCGCGCTGCGCCCGCGGGTGGTTGAAGACTTCGCCAGCAAGGCGCGCGCCCACGGTGTCGGGCTCGCCCGGCTCGTCGAACAGCGGGCGCTGCAGCGCGCGGGGTTCCGCCGCGTGCTGCGTTGCTGCGCTCGAGGCCGGGCGCGCCATTCAGCGGTACGCCTCGGGGTCGATGCGCCGCATCTCGGCCTCGATCCAGGGCTCGGCTTCGGTCACCGGTTCACCGGGTTCACGCCGCTGCACGTCGATCGGCGTGCTGATGGCGATCGCCAGCCGCGCCGCACCGCACCTGTACTTGCCCTGCGTGCCGCGCGCGATGCGCGTGCGTTCGGCAACCATGACGCGCCAGATGCCGTTGGCCATGGCGCCACGCCCCTGCTCGGCCACCGTGATCAGCATCCTGCCGATGAACAGCGCCGAGCGCAGCAGCAACCGCGGCGTCATGGCCTGGCCGCCCCGACGCCACGGCGCCTCGTTCACGCCTCATTCGAGCGGCGCGGACTGTGAATCGCGCACGTGGTCGCGCTCGAGCAAGTGCGCGGCCAGCGCGCCGAGGTCGCTGTGCACGAAGGCGCTTGGCACCTGGCGCAGCATCTCGCCCAGCTCGGCCGGCTCGAGGCGGGCGGCGCGGCCGCTGCGCACCAGGTGCGGCTCGCAGCCCGCGGCCTGCGCCGCCTGCAGGTCGCGCAGCGTGTCGCCCACCATCGGCACCTCGGACAGGTCGACGCCATAGCGCCGGCCGATGTCGAGCATCATGCCCGGCAGCGGCTTGCGGCATTCGCATTCGAATTCGGGCGCGTGCGGGCAGAAGAACACCGCGTCGATGCGCCCGCCCAGCGCCTGCAGGCTGCGCAGCATGTGCGCATGCACCGCGTTGACCGCCGACATGTCGATCATGCCGCGGCCGATACCCGACTGGTTGGTCGCGACCACCACGTGCCAGCCGGCATGGTTCAAGCGGCACAGCGCCTCCAGCGCGCCCGGCACCGGCACCCATTCCTCAGGCGCCTTGATGTGGTCCTCGCGAAACTCGTTGAGGATGCCGTCGCGCCCGACGATCAGCAGCTTGGGGATCGGTTGCATGGCCGGGCAGCGCCTTGCTCAGGCCACCAGTTTGGACAGGTCAGCGACGCGGTTCATCGCCGCGTGCAGCTGGCCCAGCAGCGCCAGCCGGTTGGCGCGCAGCCGGGCATCGTCGGCGTTGACCATGACCTGGTCGAAGAAGGCGTCCACCGGCGCCTTCAGCGCGGCCAGCGCGCACAACGAGCCGGCCAGATCGCCGGCATCGAATGCGGCATCGGCCTGGGGCGCCACCTGCAGCAGCGCCTGATGCAGCGCGGCCTCGGCCGGTTCGGCCAACAGCGCGGCGCTGACCGGCTCGGCGCCGGCGCCATCGGACTTCTTCAGGATGTTGGCCACGCGCTTGTTGGCCGCGGCCAGCGCGCCGGCCTCGGGCAGATGCGCGAACTGGCGCAGCGCGGCCAGCCGCGCCGGCAGTTCGGCCCAGCGCTCGGGGCGCGCCTCGAGCACCGCGTCGACCTCTTGCGCGCTGTAGCCCTGTTCGCGCAGGTAGCCTACCAGCCGCTCGCGCAGGAACAGTGCCAACTGGGCCTGCGCCTGGCCATGCTGCGGCCCGAAGACGGCAAAGGCCTGCTGCACCAGCGCCGCGGTGTCCAGCGGCAGCTCGCGCTCGATCAGCATGCGGATCACGCCCAGCGCATGGCGGCGCAGCGCGAACGGATCCTTGTCGCCGCTGGGCAGCTGGCCGATGCCGAACATCCCGGCCAGGGTCTCGAGCTTGTCGGCCAGCGCCAGCGCGATGCCGCAGGCCTGGCGCGCCAGCGCATCGCCGGCAAAGCGCGGTTGGTAGTGGTCTTCGATCGCGCAGGCAACCTCTTCGGTCTCGCCGTCGTGGCGCGCGTAGTAGCCGCCCATCACGCCTTGCAGCTCGGGAAACTCGCCGACCATGCCGCTGACCAGGTCGCCCTTGGCCAGCAGCGCGGCGCGGTCGGCCGCGCTGGCCAGCGCGGCACCGCCGAGCTGACCGCCGATGCCGCGCGCCAGCGCGCGCACGCGCTCGACGCGCTCGCCCATGCTGCCGAGCTTGGCGTGGTAGACCACCTGGGCCAGCGCCGGCACGCGCGATTCGAGGCTCTTCTTGCGGTCCTGGTCGAAGAAGAACTTGGCATCGGCCAAGCGCGGGCGCACCACCCGCTGGTTGCCCTCGACGATGTGGCTGGCATCGGCCGGGCGGATGTTGCTGACCACCAAAAAGTGCGGCGTCAGCCGGCCCTGCGCGTCGAGCAGCGGAAAGTATTTCTGGTTGGCCTTCATCGTCAGGATCAGGCACTCGGGCGGCACCTGCAAGAACTGCGCGTCGAAGGCGCAGGCCAGCACGTTGGGCCGCTCGACCAGCGCGGTGACTTCGTCGAGCAGCGCGTCGTCGTCGATCGGGCGCAGGCCCAGCCCGCCGGCCACGGCCTGCAGCTGCTGCACGATGGCCTCGCGGCGCTGCGCGAACGACGCGATCACCGCGCCTTCGCCGAGCAGCTGCGGCTCGTAGCTGTCGGCGCTGCGCAACTCGATGCTGGGCACTTCGGCTTCGAAGCGATGGCCCTGGGTGACGCGGGACGCGCGCAGGCCGAGCGCATGCACCTCGACCACGTCGTCGCCGTGCAGTGCCACCAGGCCGTGCGCCGGGCGCACGAAGTTCACGCTGGTCCAGCCGTCGGCCAGCTGGTAGCTCATCACCTTGGGAATCGGCAGCTTGGCCAGCGTGTCGTCCAGCGCCCTTTGCAGACCTTCGGCCAGCATCGCGCCGCGCACGCGGCTGTGCAGGACCAGCGTCTGTGACCTGCCTTCGCCCTGGCGCTGCAGCTCGCTCACCGCGGTCCCCGCCGCACCCAACGCGGCGAGCTTCTTTTGCAGCGCCGGCGTGGCCTGCCCATGGGCGTCCAGCGCCACCGCCGCCGGCATCAGCTTGTGCGCCACCAGCCGTTCGGCCGCCTGGGTCGCGACACCACGCAGCTGCACCGCCAGCCGCCGCGGCGTGGCGTAGGCCACCACGGCCGCGTCGGCCGCAACCAGCCCCTCGGCCTTCAAGCCGTCGAACAGCAAGCCGGCGAAGGCCTCGCCCAGCTTCTTCAGCGCCTTCGGCGGCAGCTCCTCGACCCGCAGCTCGACCAGCAGATTCTTCATTGCCATGCTCAAGCCGCCTTCTTCGCCAGTTGCGCCACGACCTCATCGGCCCATTCGCGCGGCGCCATCGGAAAGCCCAGCCGCGCGCGGCTGTCGACGTAACCCTGCGCCACCGCGCGCGCCAGGTTGCGGATGCGCCCGATATAGGCCGCGCGCTCGGTCACGCTGATCGCGCCGCGCGCATCGAGCAGGTTGAAGGTGTGCGCCGCCTTCAGCAGCTGCTCGTAGGCCGGCAGCGCCAGCTGCTGCGCCATCAGCTGCTTGCTTTGTTTCTCGTGTGCCGCGAATGCCAGCAGCAGGAACTCCACGTCGCTGTGCTCGAAGTTGTAGGCGCTTTGCTCGACCTCGTTTTGGTGAAACACGTCGCGGTAGCGCAGGCCGTCGGTCCACTGCAGGTCGAACAGGTTCTCCACGCCCTGGATGTACATCGCCAGGCGCTCCAGGCCGTAGGTGATCTCGCCGGTGATCGGCTTGCAGTCAATGCCGCCCACCTGCTGGAAGTAGGTGAACTGGGTGACCTCCATGCCGTTCAGCCAGACCTCCCAGCCCAGGCCCCAGCAGCCCAGCGTGGGGTTCTCCCAGTCGTCCTCGACGAAGCGCACGTCGTTTTGCTTCAGATCGAAGCCGAGCGCTTGCAAGCTGCCCAGGTACAGATCGAGGATGTTGGCCGGCGCCGGCTTGAGCACCACTTGGTACTGGTAATAGTGCTGCAGCCGGTTCGGGTTGTCGCCGTAGCGCCCGTCCTTGGGCCGCCGGCTGGGCTGCACGTAGGCCGCCTTCCACGGCTCGGGGCCGAGCGCGCGCAGGAAGGTCGCGGTGTGGCTGGTGCCGGCGCCGACTTCCATGTCGTAGGGCTGCAGCAACGCACAACCCTGGCGGTCCCAGTAGTCCTGAAGCGTGAGGGTGATCTGCTGGAAGCTGAGCATGGGCGGTTCCCGGCGAGGGATACGGGGATGGCGGGCGGTGGCGAATTCTACGAAGGCGGCATGACCGCGATGGCAGCGCGCGCCGGCCCGCCAGCGTGGGCTATCGCACGGCGCGGCGCCGCCAGACGCTGGCGGCCAGCACGCCGCCGGCCAGCAGCAGCCAAGGCCACAGGCCGTAGCGCGCGCTCCACCACGCAAACGGCGTGATGCCCTCACGCCCTTGCACGCGGCCTTCGAGCACGCCCTGGGTGAATGGCGGCAATTGCGCGGTCACGACGCCGCGGTGGTCGATGATCGCGGTGGCCCCGGTGTTGGTGGCGCGCAGCATCGGCCGCTGGAATTCCAGCGTGCGCATGCGCGAGATGTTCAGGTGCTGCGGCACCGCGATCGTGTCGCCGAACCAGCCGATGTTGCTGAGGTTGGCGAAGATCGTCGGCGCCAACGCTGGGTCGATGAAGCGTTGCGCCAGCTCGGTGCCGAACAGATCTTCGTAGCAGATGTTCGGTGCGATGCGCTGGCCCTTGACGGCAAACGACGGCGCATTCAACGGCCCGCGCGCGAAGTCGCCCAGCGGAATGTTCATCATCCGCACGAACCAGCGAAAGCCGCTGGGAATGAACTCGCCGAAGGGCACCAGGTGCACCTTGTCGTAGCGGTACGGCGCCGCGCCGCGGCTGGCGGCCGACAGCCCGACCACCGAGTTGGTGTAGCCCGCCTGCTCGTCGCCCAGCGGTACGCCGATCAGCGCCGCCTGCCGGCCGCTTTCGAAGCGCGCGCGCAGCGCCGGCCAGTAATCGGGCACCAGCTCGGCCAGCTGCTCGGGCAGCAGCGGCACCGCGGTCTCTGGCGCCACCACCAGTTCGCCTTTGGCCTGGCTGGCGGCGTGGGCCAGCCAGGCCAGCGCCGGCGGCACGTACTCGAGCGTGAACTTCTCGTCCTGCGGCACGTTGCCCTGCAGCAAGCTGACGCTGATCTCACCGGCCGGCGTGCTGAACTGGCGCGGGCCGATCAAGGCCGAGCCCGCCGGCAGCGCCAGCGCCAGCGCCAGCAGCACCGGCGAGCGCCGATGCCAGGCCTGCGCCAGCAGCGCCCCCAGCAGCGCCACGAGCCAGCCGATGCCGTCCACGCCGATCCACGGCGCCCACGCGGCCAGCGGCCCGTCGATTTGCGCGTAGCCGCTGGCCAGCCACGGAAAGCCGGTGAAGATCACGCTGCGCGCCAGCTCGGCCAGCAGCCACAGCGCGGCGAACAACAAGGCATCGAGCGCGGCGCGGCCGCTGCGCGCCCAGGCAAAGGCCGCCATCGCCAGCGCCAGGTACAGGCTCAGCCCGATGCACAGCAGTGCTACCGCCAGCGCGGCCAGCCAGGCAGGCAGGCCGCCGTAGCGGTGCAGGCTGATGAACAGCCACCACACCCCGGCGCCCAGCCAGGCGCTGCCGAACAACCAGCCCAGCAGCGCGGCGCGAAGCGGCGTCGCGCGCCACACCAGCGTGGCCAGCGCCGCGACGCACAGCAGCGACAGCCACCACAGCGAAGTGCGCACGAAGGCCGGCGTGTGCAGCGCACCCAGCGCCGCGGCGCCGAGGGCTGGCAGCAGCGCCACGGCGCCGGGGGCTGGCAGCAGCGCCGCGTCGCGGCCGCTCAAGCGCTGTCGCTCGGCTGCGCGCCCACCTGCGCGACGCGCGAGGTGCGAAACCAGCGCACCGCGCCGGCACGCGCCAGCATCACCGTGAAGCGCAGACCGGCCAGCTCGACGGTCTCGCCGCGGCGCGGCACACGGCCCAGTTCATGGGCGAGCAGGCCGCCGATGGTGTCGAACTCGTCGTCAGGCAGATGCAGGCCGAAGGCATCGTTGACCGCGGTGATGTCGCAGTCCCCGGCCACGCGGTAGCTGCCGTCGGCCAGGGTGTACACGCCGCTTTGCGCGTCGTGATCGTCGAACTCGTCCTCGATCTCGCCGACGATCTCTTCCAGCACGTCCTCGATGGTGATCAGCCCGGCGGTCTGACCGAACTCGTCGATGACGATCGCCAGGTGGTTGCGGTTCGAGCGAAAGTCGCGCAGCAGCTCGTTCAGCCGCTTCGATTCGGGCACGAACACCGCCGGGCGCAGCAAGGTGCGCAGCTTCAGCCCGGGCGAGCGCTGCAGCTTCAGCAGATCCTTGGCCAGCAGGATGCCGATGATGTTGTCGCGCCGGTCCTCGTAGACCGGAAAGCGCGAGTGCCCGGTCACGATCACGCTGGCGAGCAAGTCGTCGTACGGCGCATCGATGTCCAGCAGATCCATGCGCGGCGCGGCGACCATCACGTCGCCGGCACTTTGGTCGGCCATGCGCAGCACGCCCTCGAGCATCTGGCGCGATTCGGGCTCGATCAGCTCGCGATGTTCGGCGTCGGCGAGCATGCTCATCAGCTCGGCCTGCGAATCCGGGCCGGGCGACAGGAACTCCACCAGGCGGTCGAACAACGAGCGCTTGTCCTCGGTGGCGCGAGACCGGACGGGCGAGTCGGACAAGTTGATGTAACGCTTGGTGAGCAATGCAGTGCGAAGAATACCCCAGCCACCCTGCCTGCCAGACGTCACCGTGCCGCGGTACTTGAACGCCGCCACAATGGCCGCATATGGGTTCGTCATTCACTCCGTCACCGCCAAGAGCGCTCGAGGCAGCAGCATGTCCCAAGGCCTGATTCCCGCGACCATCCTCACCGGCTTCCTCGGCTCGGGCAAGACCACCTTGCTCAAGCGCGTGCTCAGCGAGACCCACGGCCAGAAGATCGCCGTCATCGAGAACGAGTTCGGCAGCGAGAACATCGACAACGAGATCCTGGTGCGCGACAGCGGCGAGCAGATCGTGCAGCTGAACAACGGCTGCGTGTGCTGCTCGATCCGCGAGGACCTGCGCACCACGCTGTCGGACCTGGCCGAAAAACGCCGCAAGGGCGAGCTGGACTTCGAGCGCGTGGTCATCGAGACCACCGGCCTGGCCGACCCGGGTCCGGTGGCGCAGACCTTCTTCATGGACGACGAGATCGCCGAGACCTACCTGCTCGACTCGATCCTGACGCTGGTCGACGCCAAGCACGCCGACGGCCAGCTCGACACGCGGCAGGAGGCGCGCCGCCAGGTGGGCTTTGCCGACCAGATCTTCATCAGCAAGTCCGATCTGGTGGCGCAGGACGAGGTCGACGCGCTGGTGCACCGGCTCAAGCACATGAACCCGCGCGCGCCGCAACGCCAGGTGCACTTCGGCGAGGTGCCGATCGCCGAGGTCTTCGATCTGCGCGGCTTCAACCTGAACGCCAAACTGGACATCGACCCGGAGTTCCTGACGGCCGACGAGCACGAACACCACCATCACCACGATCACGACCATGACCACGAGCATGGCGAGCACTGCAACCATCCGCACCACCATCGCCACGACGACGACGTCAAGTCGTTCGTGTTCCGCGCCGATCGGCCGCTGAACCCGGCCAAGCTCGAGGACTTCCTCGGATCGATCGTGCAGGTCTACGGCCCGAAGCTGCTGCGCTACAAGGGCGTGCTGCACTTGAAAGGCAGCGAGCGCAAGGTGATCTTCCAGGGCGTGCACCAGTTGATGGGCAGCGATCTGGGCCCGAAGTGGGCGCCGGGGGAGAAGAAGGTCAGCAAGATGGTCTTCATCGGCATCGATCTGCCGAAGGAAATCTTGCTGCAAGGACTGCAGCAATGCGTGGTCTGAGCAGCTTTACACAGCCGCGCGGCCGGAGTGCGGCCAGCGCCGGCACGGTGACTACAATCCGCGCGGCCCGGAATTGCCGCCAAGGAGAGCGCAAGTGAACAAGACGTTGGCCAAGGGGACGGCCGCCTCGGCAAAGAAGGCTTCGGCCAAGGAGGCGCCGCTCGCCCAGGCCGAGGTGTCGGCCGCGCCCGCGCCGGGTGGCAACCGCTTCACCGACCGTTTTGCTCCGGCACGCACGCCGGCGCGCAGCCACGCCGAAGGCACCGCGGTGCCGCGGCCGCTGGCCAAGCCGGACCCGAAGCTGGCCAATGCCTGGAAGAACAAGACCGCCGCCGAGCTCAGCGAAGCCGAACTGCTGGCCATGCCGGACAGCGAGTACATGAACGAGAAGCAGCGCGAGTTCTTCCGGCTGCGGCTGCAGGCACAGAAAGAAGACTTGTTGTCCAACGCGGGCCAGACCACCGAGAACCTGCGCGAGGACACCTCGATCGTGCCCGACCCGGCCGACCGCGCGACCATCGAGGAAGAGCACGCGCTGGAGCTGCGCACGCGCGACCGCGAGCGCAAGCTGCTGAAGAAGATCGGCCAGTCGCTGGCGCGCGTGGAGTCCGGCGACTACGGCTACTGCGACGAAACCGGCGAGCCGATCGGCTTGGCGCGGCTGCTGGCACGACCGACCGCCACGCTGTCGCTCGAGGCGCAGCAGCGCCGCGAGATGAAGCAAAAGATGTTCGGCGACTGACGGCAGGCGATCGAAGGCCCGCGCGCGCGCCGCGGCCGCGATCAGCAATTCAACCCACACCGCAAGCATTGATGGCGGACGTCAAAGACGGCGAGAGCTTCTTTCGCAGGGTGGTCCGCTTCGTGGCCAACCCGTCTACCGACTGGGCCGACCTGGGTTCCAGGCAGGAGGACACGCGCGAACTCGACCTCGAGCGGTCCGAGCTCAAGGCGATGGTCGAGCGCAAGCGGCGCAACGACTTCGTCCGCCGCCGAGAGTTCGACATGTTGCGCAAGGTGCGCCGCGAGGGGCTGTCGCCGCAGCAGTTGGCCGCGCTCGGAGTGTCGTCGCGTATCGATGACTCGGAACTGCGCCAGGCCGACCACGCCGGCGCCCGCGCCGAGGCCGGCGTCAAGGCCAAGATCGACGAGATCGAGCAACAGATGGTCGGCGCTGCGCTCGTCGGGCCGGCCGCGCACCGGCCGTCGGGCTTCTTCAGCGCGCCAACCGAGCCCGCGGTGCTTGCGCGCTCGGGCCTGCCCCCGCCATCGGCCGAGCTGCCGCTGGATGCGCCGCCCGAAGCCCTGCCCGAGTTGCCCAAGCTGCACGACGCCGAGCTGACGATCGCAAGTGCCGCGGCACCGGTGTTCAACGCACCCGGGCTGCCGCCGCTGGCACCGACGTCGATGGCGGCGGCCAGCGACAGCGGCGAGTTCTCGCAGCGTTTCGGCGTCGAGGTCAGCGAGGTCGTGCACGACCCCGACCTGGACGAAGCCGTGATCACCTTCGCCAACGCCGATTTCGGGCCATGCGAACAAGCGTTGACGCAGCTGACCGCGCCGGGCGGAGCGCGCGCGCAGCATGCCGAAACCTGGCTGGTCCTGTTCGACCTGTACCGGGCCACCGGCCAGCAACAGCGCTTCGACGCGCTGGCCGCTGACTATGCGCACCAGTTCGGCTGGTCGGCGCCGCAGTGGTTCTCGCTGCCCAGCCTGGTCGCCGACGCCGTTGCCGTTGCCGACACCAGCCAGACCGATCCGCGCGCTGCAGCGCCGGCCCACGGCGAGGCCGGCTGGATCTGCCCCGAACTGCTGGACACCGACGCGGTGGCAAGGCTGCGCTCGCAAACTTTGCAGCTGCCGCTGCCGTGGGTCTTCGATTGGACCGCGTTGCGCCGCATCGACGCCGAAGCGGCCACGCAGCTGGCCGCGCTGTTGCGCCACTGGGGCATGCAGCCGCTCGAGCTGCGCTGGATCGCCGGCGAGACGCTGTTCGAGGTGCTGCACGAGGCCGCACCCACCGGCATGCGCGACGCCGACCCGGCCTTCTGGCAAGCCCGGCTCGAGGCGTTGAAGCTGGCCAACCGCGCCGACCAGTTCGACGAAGTGGCGATCGACTACTGCGTCACCTACGAAGTGTCGCCGCCGTCGTGGGAGCGCGCGCGCTGCAACCTGCGCATCGGCGGCTCGGGCCTGAACACGCACACGCCGGCGCTGTCGATGGTCAGCCAGTTGTCGACCGGCTTCATGGAGTCCGACATCATCGACGCTGGGGGCAGCGCCAGGCAGGTTGCAAACATCGAGCTCAGCGGACAACTGGTCGGCGACGCCAGCGACACACTGCAGCGGCTGGATGCGCAACTGGACGGCGCGCTGGTGGTCAACGTGTGCTGCGCGAAGCTGATCCGCGTGGACTTCATCGCCGCCGGCGACTTGCTCAACTGGGTGATGGCCAAGCGCGGCGAGAACCGCACGGTGCAGTTCGTCGACGCGCACCGCCTGGTGGCGCTGTTCTTCGGCGCGATGGGCATCAACGAACACGCGCGCGTGCAGGTGCGCAAGGTCTAGCGCGCGGCGGCGCTGCGCGCTGCGCCCCGGATACCGACCCGCGGCGCGACAATCGGGCTTGTGCATCGCCCAAGCGCCCCAAGCTGCCTGCCATGACTCCAGCCGAGCCGGCCGTGTTCCACGGCACCACCATCGTCAGCGTGCGCCGCGGCCGTCTGGTTGCCCTGGGCGGCGACGGCCAAGTGACGCTGGGCAACACCGTCGTCAAGTCGAGCGCGCGCAAGGTGCGCAAGCTGTACCGCGAACAGGTGCTGGCCGGTTTCGCCGGCGCCACCGCCGACGCCTTTACGCTGTTCGAACGCTTCGAGGCCAAGCTGGAAAAGCACCAGGGCCACCTGGTGCGCGCGGCGATCGAACTGACCAAGGACTGGCGCACCGACCGCATGCTGCGCCGTCTGGAAGCGATGCTGGCGGTGGCCGACCGCGAAGCCTCGCTGATCATCACCGGCAACGGCGACGTGCTCGAGCCCGAGCATGGCATCGTGGCCATCGGCTCGGGCGGCGCCTACGCGCAGGCCGCGGCGCGAGCGCTGCTGACGCACACCGAGATGGCCCCAGCCGAGATCGTGAAGAAGTCGCTGGAGATCGCCGGCGACATCTGCATCTACACCAACCAGAGCCACACCGTCGAGACGCTGGAATGAGCCGCTGCGCCCGCCGGGCGCAAGCGGGCGAACGCCGCACCGTGCACCCATGAGCCACATGACCCCCCAGGAGATCGTCTCCGAGCTCGACCGCCACATCGTCGGGCAGCGCAGCGCCAAACGTGCGGTGGCCATCGCCCTGCGCAACCGCTGGCGGCGCCAGCAGGTGGCCGAGCCGATGCGCGGCGAGATCACGCCGAAGAACATCCTGATGATCGGCCCCACCGGCGTGGGCAAGACCGAGATCGCACGCCGCCTGGCGCGGCTGGCCGATGCGCCCTTCATCAAGGTCGAGGCGACCAAGTTCACCGAGGTGGGCTACGTCGGCAAGGACGTGGACAGCATCGTGCGCGACCTGATGGATGTCGCGGTCAAGCAAGAGCGCGAGCTGCAGATGAAACGCAAGCGCGCATTGGCCGAAGACGCGGCCGAAGAGCGCGTGCTCGACATCCTGGTGCCGCCGCCGCGCGCCGAGTTCGGCCTGGGCGGCAGCAGCACGGCAGGCGCGGACAACACCGCGCGCCAGGTGATGCGCAAGCGGCTGCGCGAGGGCACGCTGAACGATCGCGAGATCGAGGTCGATCTGGCCGAAGCGCGGCCTTCGCTGGAGATCATGGGCCCGCAAGGCATGGAAGAGATGGCCGAGCAGCTCAAGGGGCTGTTCTCGCAACTGGGCCAGGGCAAGCGCAAGACGCGCAAGCTCAAGATCGGCGAAGCGCTGAAGCTGCTGGTCGACGAGGAGGCCGCCAAGCTGGTCAACGACGAGGAGATCAAGTCGGCCGCGCTGGCCAACGCCGAGGACAACGGCATCGTCTTCATCGACGAGATCGACAAGGTGGCGTCGCGCAGCGAGCAAAGCGGCGCCGAGGTGTCGCGCCAGGGCGTGCAGCGCGACCTGCTGCCGCTGGTGGAGGGCACCTCGGTGAACACCAAGTACGGCATGGTCAAGACCGACCACATCCTGTTCATCGCCTCGGGCGCGTTCCACCTGGCCAAGCCCAGCGACCTGATTCCCGAGCTGCAAGGGCGCTTTCCGATCCGTGTCGAGCTGGGATCGCTGAGCGTCGACGATTTCGAGGCGATCCTGACCAGCACCCACGCCAGCCTGGTCAAGCAGTACCAGGCGCTGCTCGCTACCGAGGGGCTGACGCTGGAAATCTCGCCGCAAGGGGTGCGCCGGCTCGCGCAGATCGCCTTCGACGTGAACGAGAGCACCGAGAACATCGGCGCGCGCCGGCTGGCCACCGTGATGGAGCGGCTGCTCGACGAGATCAGCTTCGATGCGCCCAACCTTCAAGGCCAGACCGTGCAGGTCGACGCGGCGCTGGTCGATGCGCGGCTCGCAGACCTGGCCAAGAACGAAGATCTGTCGCGCTACATCCTGTAGCGCACCCGGCGCATCGGGCGCGCGTCAGCGCGGCATGCGCCGCGACTGGATCTCGAGCAAGCCGTCGAAGATCAGCGAATCGACGGTCTCGAACGCCAGATCCGTGATCGGGGCCAGCTTCACGGCCGCGCCGCCGGTCATGTACAGCGCCGGTTCAGTGCCGGTGCGTTCCAGCAGCCTGCGATGCTGGCGCTCGACCGCACCGGCAATCGCGTTGGCGCCGCCGCTCATCAGCGCATCGCTGGTATTTGTCGGGAAGTCGACGACGTCGCCGGTCGGGAACTTCAGCCCGGCAGTACCCATCTCCAGCGCCTTGAGCATCAGGCCGAAGCCCGGCAGGATCAGCCCGCCGATGAAGCGGCCGTCGGCATCGATGGCATCGACGGTTGCGGCGGTGCCAATCATCACCACCAACGCCGGGCGCGGCGGCCCGCTGGCCAGCAGCCGCGCGCGCGCGCCGATCAACGCCACCCAGCGGTCGGCACCGAGGCGATTGGGATGGTCATAGCCGTTGATCAGGCCCGCCTCGGAGGCCGACGGCACCACCCAGTGCGGGTCGATATCCCACAGCTCCATCTGTTCTTCGACGCGGCGGCGCAGCGACTCGCCGGCAACGACGCAGCCGAGCATGCTGCTTGGTGCAGCCAGCCGGGCCCAGTCGGTCTCGGCCAGGTCGTCGATCGTCTCCAGGAACACCGCGCCGTGGGCGAGCAGCCGTGCGCCGGGGCGCGCACTGGCGTACTGGGCCCACTTCAATCGAGTGTTGCCAATGTCGATGGCGAGAAAACTCATGCACGACCTCGTTGCGGGACGCGCGAGCCTAGCAGCATGCGTTGCCCCGACTGCGGCGAAGGCCCGAGGGAAAACCATGAATCCGATCGGCGCTGCACGTCCGAGATGGCGACACGCTGCTTGCCGGTTTCCGTGATCGGAAGGATGGACGGGCCGTGTCCCACCCATACCCGCGGTGCGCGGATAGCGCGAGCGTGCAATTGCCGCAGCCAGAACCCACAATGCGCCCTGGACCATCCACTCAGACAGGGGTAGCCAGCCATGACCGATCTGTCCGCCGAATACAAGGCGCTCTCAGAGTACCGTCCGCGCCACAAGCCGCGCTTCGTGACCGCCGCATCGCTGTTCGATGGCCACGACGCCGCGATCAACATCATGCGGCGCATTCTGCAAAGCATGGGTGCCGAGGTCATTCACCTGGGACACAACCGCTCGGTAGAAGAAGTCGTGACCGCGGCGCTGCAAGAAGACGTTCAGGCCGTCGCGGTCAGCAGCTACCAAGGCGGCCATGTCGAGTATTTCAAGTACATGGTCGAACTGCTGCAGCAGCGCGGCGGCGCGCACATCAAGGTCTTCGGCGGCGGCGGCGGCGTGATCGTGCCGGCCGAGATCCGCGAGCTGCAGGCCAGCGGCGTGACCCGCATCTACAGCCCCGAGGACGGCCAGCGCATGGGCCTGGCCGGGATGATCGGCGAGATGCTGATGATGAGCGACTGCGACCTGTCCGAGTACGCACCGCAGCAGCTGGCCGCGATCCGGGGCCGCGACGCGCGGCGCAGCCTGGCGCAGTTGATCACCGCACTCGAGGGCGGCAAGGTCGCCCCGGCACTCAAGGCCGAACTGCACGACGCGGCCAAGGGCGTGCGCACCCCGGTGGTCGGCATCACCGGCACCGGCGGCGCCGGCAAGAGCAGCCTGACCGATGAGCTGATCCGCCGGCTGCGGCTGGACCAGGACGACGCCTTGCAGATCGCCCTGATCTCGATCGACCCCAGCCGGCGCAAGAGCGGCGGCGCGCTGCTTGGCGACCGTATCCGCATGAACGCAATCGGGCCATGGCGCGCGCCCACCGCGGAAGATGACGCCCAGCGCGTATATATGCGCAGCCTGGCCACGCGTGACTTCGGCAGCGAAATCAGCCAGGCGCTGCCCGACGTGGTCGCGGCGTGCAAGGTGGCTGGCTTCGATCTGATCGTGGTTGAAACCTCCGGCATCGGGCAAGGCGACGCCGCAATCGTGCCGCTGGTGGATGTGCCGATGTACGTGATGACGCCCGAGTTCGGTGCCGCGAGCCAGTTGGAGAAGATCGACATGCTCGACTTCGCCGAGTTCGTCGCGATCAACAAGTTCGACCGCAAGGGCGCATCGGACGCGCTGCGCGATGTCGCCAAGCAGGTCCAGCGCAATCGCGAGGCCTTCAACCAGACGGCAGCCTCAATGCCGGTGTTCGGCACCATGGCGAGCCGCTTCAACGACGACGGCGTGACTGCGCTGTACCAGGCGCTGAAACCTCGCCTGGCGGCGCTGGGCCTTCAGCTGCGGCAAGGGCGTCTGCCGAAGGTGGCCACACGGCACAGCACACATCAGGTACCCATCGTGCCCGCCGCGCGATCGCGCTATCTGGCGGACATCGCCGAGACGGTGCGCGCCTACAAGCAGCACGCCCGCAACCAAGCTCGCCTGGCGCGCGAAGTGCAGCAACTCGAGGCCAGTGCGGCCATGCTTCAGGCGGCCTCCCCCGCCCAGGCGGCCGCGGCGGCCGCCGTGCTCGATCTGGCCAAGGTGCGCCGGCCCGGGCTGGATGCGCAGTCGACCAGCCTGCTGGCGATGTGGCCCGACATGCTCAAGGCCTATGGTGCCGACGAATACGTGGTGCGCATCCGCGACAAGGAGATTCGCACCTCGCTCGTGCACACCACCTTGGCTGGCAGCAAGATTCGCAAGGTCGCGCTGCCCGCCTACGAGGACCACGGCGAGATCCTGAAGTGGCTGCTGCTCGACAACGTGCCCGGAAGCTTCCCCTACACCGCCGGAACCTTCGCGTTCAAGCGCGAAAACGAAGACCCGACGCGCATGTTCGCCGGCGAGGGTGACGCCTTCCGTACCAACCGGCGCTTCAAGCTGCTCAGCGAGGGCATGCCGGCAAAGCGGCTGTCCACGGCCTTCGACTCGGTCACGCTCTACGGCAACGACCCCGATCTGAGGCCCGACATCTACGGCAAGGTTGGCAACTCAGGCGTCAGCATCGCCACATTGGATGACATGAAGGTGCTGTATTCAGGCTTCGACCTGACGCATCCCGCCACCTCGGTCAGCATGACGATCAACGGCCCGGCGCCCGCGATTCTGGCGATGTTCATGAACACCGCCATCGACCAGAAGATGGACCAATTCCGCACCGACAACGGGCGCGAACCGACCGGTGACGAGACGCAAAAGATCCGCACCTGGGTGCTCGAGAACGTGCGCGGCACGGTGCAGGCCGATATCTTGAAAGAAGATCAAGGTCAAAACACCTGCATCTTCTCGACTGAGTTCTCACTCAAGGTGATGGGTGATATTGCCGAGTATTTCGTCCACCATCGCGTTCGCAACTTCTATTCTGTGAGCATTTCGGGTTACCACATCGCCGAAGCGGGCGCCAATCCGATCAGTCAGCTGGCATTCACCTTGTCCAACGGCTTTACCTTTGTGGAGGCTTACCTCGCGCGCGGAATGCATATCGACGACTTCGCACCGAATCTGAGCTTCTTCTTCTCCAACGGCATGGACCCGGAGTACACGGTGATGGGGCGTGTCGCGCGCCGCATCTGGTCCACCGCGATGCGCAATCGCTACGGTGCGAACGAAAGGTCGCAGAAACTCAAGTACCACGTCCAAACATCAGGGCGCAGCTTGCACGCACAGGAAGTTCAGTTCAACGACATCCGCACGACCCTGCAGGCGCTCATCGCCATCTACGACAACTGCAACAGTCTTCACACCAACGCCTTCGACGAAGCAATCACCACGCCAACAGAAGAGAGCGTGCGGCGTGCGATGGCCATTCAGTTGATTATCAATCGTGAATGGGGTTTGGCAAAGAACGAGAACCCAAACCAAGGTGCGTTCATCATCGAAGAGTTGACCGAGCTCGTCGAGGAGGCCGTTCTTAGTGAGTTTGAAAAGATTTCAGAGCGCGGAGGTGTTCTTGGTGCGATGGAGACCGGATATCAGCGAAGCAAGATTCAGGAAGAGAGCATCCACTATGAGAGTCTCAAGCACACCGGCGAGTACCCGATCATCGGAGTGAATTGTTTTCGCAATCCACACGACGCTCATAGTACTGCGACTGTTGAGTTGGCGCGGTCGACCGATGGAGAGAAAGAATCACAGCTGACGCGGCTTGCTGCGTTTCAGAAAACGCACTCATCCGTGTCGACGCAGGCTCTTCAGCGGCTTCAGGCTGCCGCCATGAATAACGAGAACGTATTCGCAATACTGATGGACGCAGTTCGGTTTTGCACTATTGGGCAAATCACGAATGCGCTGTTCGAGGTGGGGGGGCAGTATCGCAGAAGCATGTAAATGGTACGCGTTCACCCAAGTTCGACACGGCAAGCCGTCGTTGACAGTACCCTGAATCCGTGACCTCACCTCGATAGGGCTTCACCCTGCGGGTGAGCCCGAGGTGGTACGTATTCACCCCCTCCCCACCCGGCAGCGTGCCGCTGTCTGCGGGTTGAACCTGCGGCGCGAGGCGGGGCGTGAAGTTTCTGTTGTAAGTTGTTGATTTGCATGTAACACTGTGCGAATGGTACGTATTCACCCCCCCACCGATCACTCGGTCGTGGCGGCCGTCGACAGTACGAGTTGGAGAGGGTGAAGAACACCCCGAGCCTCAGCCCGACGGCG
>WBZL01000028.1_pt1 | contig 134518 bp, 99 predicted proteins | sample 5204291 | NCBI WGS metagenome assembly WBZL01 (sample SAMN12344345, study PRJNA552823) | activated sludge metagenome | biome: Activated sludge suspended growth; feature: Nitrification reactor; material: Wastewater; isolation source: activated sludge from nitrification reactor of wastewater...
TTGACAGCCAAATCGGTGGAACGATTGTTTCGACCGAAGAAGTGATGATGGCGTTGGCAGCCACGCTGCGGCCGGCGTGGCTGCTGCTGGCAGGGGAAACGGCCGGGGTTTATGATCAGCAGAGGGCCACGATTCCGCTAATCACGCCGCACAACCTGGCCGATATTGAAGCCGCGCTGGGTGGCTCACGCGGCACCGATGTGACGGGTGGGATGGCAACCAAGGTGCGCGGGATGCTAGCCCTGGCAGCGCAGCAGCCACAAATGGCAATTCGGATTTTTTCTGGGCTGGAGGCGGGACTGCTGGAAAGGTTATTGCGGGAGCCGGAAACGGCCGTTGGGACGTTGCTACATCAGTAGATTTTAATTGCACAGAGCCACACAGAGAAGACACAGAGGGGCACAGGGAAAAAGAGAGAACTTGCTTCTCAAGCTGCTTGTTTTTGTAAAACAAGACACTTATGTAAACACATGTATCTCTTTTCTCTCTGTGAAGCTCAACTCTTAACTCCGTGACCCTCTGTGTCACTACCCCACTTGATTCAGATAACGCACAAGACACAAACGAACATAAGCCAACACGGCTGAATTTGCTTATTCATAGGCCAATACTTCCCGAATGGTGAGCCGGGAGGCACCGCGAGCGGGGCCGAGGCTGGCAACGATGGCAATAAAGATGACCGCAACCAGCCAAAAGACCATCCCGCCCACCGAAAAAGTATAATCCAGCGGAATGCCGAGCAGGGCCAGCCCAATTTGGTCGCTGAGCAGGCGGCTGATGGGAATGGCGAGCAGGCTGCCGAGCAGCCAGCTTAAAAAGCCCACGGCAATGCCCTCGGCGATGACAATTTGGCGAACGGCCGTATCTGACGCCCCAATCGCCCGCAGCACCCCAATCTCCCGAATCCGCTCCAGGATGTTGATGCTCATGGTCGTGGTTAGCCCAAGCCCCCCCACTGTTGCCAGCAGCACCGCCATCATCACCAGGAAGCCAACGACGATGTTAAACTGAAACGCCGTCGCTTCCCGCCGCTGCTCCGTCGTCTGCGTGCGGTTGACCAAAATCCCCAATGCCTTGTACTGGTCGCTCAGCACGGTTGCCATTTCAAGCTGCTCGTTGCCTTCATGGCTAATGGTGCCAATCTTGACCGTATTTGCCATGCCAAGCTGGCGCGTGGCGCGGGTGTAGGCATCGTAGTTGACGTAAACAGCCGCCCCCCGGTTGTCCACGGGGACAATGCCAACGACGGTCCAGAGGGATTTACGGCCGTTTAATTCCATCTCCAGCTCACCCCCCACAGCCACATCCGGCTGTAGCTCGGCAAACTCAGTATTGATTACTACCGCCTGCTGGTCTTCCGGCAGCAGCCAGCGACCGGCTTCGGTTTTGGGGTTGATAAAGGGGGATGGATTGGGCGCGGCAACGAGGATGAAGTTTTCGCTGTAGGTGTCGTCGGCAAAAACGCGCCGCCCGGTACTTAAAAACCAGCTTTCAACGGCCGTTACGCCCGACATTTGCTGTGTTAGTTCCTCTGTGCGCTCGGCGCGGTAGGGGCGCGAAAGGTAGAGGCTGACATCGTATTGGTGATAGCGCAGAAAGTTTCCTACCGTCACCGTCACCGAATCGCGCACGCTGAGAACGGAGATAAAGAGGGCGGTGCCGAGAATGAGGGTGGTGAGGGTGAGCAGCAGCCGTCCTTTTTGGCGGATGGTGTTGCGGAGGGAGATGATTAACGGCCGTTGTAGCGGCAACCACGCCTGTAGCTGCATAAACAGCCGGTCAACCAACCCATGACCGCCACCGCCACCAAGCCCCAAATTGTTCAGTGCCTTGTTGGTTGTAATCCGCACCCCGCTAATGACCGGCCACAGCGACGCCAGCAGAGGCACCAGCAGCCCCACCGCCGCTTGCAGCAAGATGATAGAGGGAGGGACGGCATAGCTGGCAATCTCCACATTCAACATTCCGGCGGCAAAGTTGACGGCCGGCCGCGCCGCTAGAATTGCCAGTGGAATTCCCCACAGCAATGCCACTATCCCATAAAACAGCACCGTCACCAGATACATTCCCACAATTTGCTGCTGCCGCGCCCCTACCAGTTTCATCACCCCAATTTGCCGAATTTGCTGTGTCAGCAGGGCGGAAATGGTGTTGACGACCAGAAAGCCGGAGAGCAGCAGGGTAATAACCCCACAAACCCCCAAAATCAACACCAACGTTTCGATGATGTCCTGTACCGGGTGTTCACCGGGGGGCGGAATGCGAAAACCGAAAACGTCGCGCCCGGTGCGAGCCAGCTTGTCTTCGACCTGGGTCAAAACATCGCGGATGTGGCCTTCATTGCCAATGTTCTCGGCCACGCGAAAGTGTAAATCGGTGTAGTAGGCTCCCATGCCCAGCAGTTCAATGGTTTCGAGGGTGACAAAGCCTGAAGCGCGTTCCAGAATTTCGGCACTGGGGAGGCCGCTGTCGTAAGCCAACCCTACCAGTTCCAGTTCCTTGTGCGTGCCGTCGTCCAGCTCAATGGTGAGGGCATCGCCCACCTGGGCGTTGATGTAGGCCAGGGCGCTTTGTTCCAGCACAATCTGGCGATTGCCGGGGGGCCATTGGCCGCCATAGGGGGTGAAGCGGTCGAGCTGAATGTGGTTATAGTCGGGAACGGCCGTTAACACCAACCCCTTCCACTCATCCACCCCCGTTTGCACCTGCACCGTCACCGTCCGCCGCGCCTCGGCCGCCGCAATTTCCGGCATCTGCGCCACGCTCTCGGCCAAATCAGCGTCAAACGGCTGCGTAAAGAGCGTTGCCGAGGAAGCGTAGGTAGCATCATAGTTACGCAACAGTTCCCGCAGCAGCACCGTCCGTGCCGTGGCAATAAACCCTACGGCAAACACCCCAACCCCAATTGCCAGCACCACCAGGGTTGTCCGCGCCCGGTTGCCGAGCAAATCTAACCAAACTTTGCGCCAGCGAATTCTCATTGTCTTTTGTCGAAAACAGGACGCGAACAAACACGGCCAAAAAGTCACGACCAGGCTTGATTCCCATGCACTGCGTGGACAACCCGCAGGGCGGATGGGCAACGTAACCACGAAGACCGTGGTTACGAATTGGCTTGGCTACTATGACGAAAATCCGTGTTCGTCCGTGTCCTATTTCTTTAGCTCCGTGAACGGCCGAAAGTGGTCAGCATCCCCGCCAGCACCAGTGCCGTCCAAATGTGCATGATTGCCAAAATGATGCGATTGGCGGTGGTGACAGCGGCCGGCAGTTGGAACAGGGGAGCCATTGAAACCAGCAGCACGACCAATGCCAACACACGAAAGAGGGTGATCGGCCGGCCGGTACGCCCCAGCAGTACATAAATTAACACAGCGACGATGCCAGGAACGGCCGTTGCGGCAAGCATCAACAATAGCGGCATAGGCGTCGCGTCCGCATTGGGGAAGGCAATCAGCAGCCCCCCCGTGACGACCCGGCCAATAAAGTAGAGGATAAGGTTGCCAACCATACCAATGATAATGGCCGCAAGCGTGACCCACCATAGGTGTTGGGTAGCAACCCGTTCGCTTTTTCCAGCGTTACTCAATGTAGACATGTTTGTTCTTCTCCAATAATTATAACAAGTGCCTTGCACCGCCTGCGGCACATGGCACTTGGCGTATTTACCCACGAAATTTTACTCTGATTATGGTGCAAAAGGGGTTCCCCGTGCAATGATCATTCATCAAATAGTGATAACGAGACCTCCGAGGTTTTTGAAACCTCGGAGGTCTGATTAATCAGCAATGTTTGACCTAAAGCAGGCCAGAAAATCGGGCGGAATGCGGATGGGACGGCCGTTTTTCAAGTTCACCCACACCCACAGCACGTGCGCCCGCGCCAGCAAGGCTCCATCCCCCACCCGCGTAATGGTGTAGTGACGAACGGCCGTTGCCCGCTTCACCTCAGAAATCCACGTTGTCGTCTCCACCTCATCCCCCATGACGGCCGGCTGCAAATATTGAATGCGGTAACGCCGCGCCATAATGCCAAAGCCATGGTCTACCATCTGCATCATCGGCCAGCCAAAATGCGCCGCCACCTGCACGCCACAATCCTCGATGTAGGCCAGGTAAACGCTGTTGTTGACGTGCTGCGCCGGGTCAATATCGCGCCACTCCACCAGACGACGCAGGGAAAACTTGCCCGGCGGCGGTGGCGGAGCGGTGGGAAATGGTTCTGGGGTAGGCTCCCCAATGCTGCCATCGGGCAAAAACGCCGCCACCATTTCTGGCGGCACCCGCACCGGCCGCCGCGTGGCCGTCTCCAGAAAAACCCAGTCGCTGCTGGCGCTGGCCGCCAGCTCGCCCGTCGCCGCCACGCGCAGTTCATAGAGGCGGCGGGAGCGAACGCGGCGGAAATTTTCCACCCAGGTTCGCACGACTACCGTGTCGCCATAGGTCAGCGGGGTCAGGTAGGTGACGTCGGTTTCATGAATCCACCACTGCCGCCCTATTTCGTCGTAACGGGCGATGGGGTAATTAACGGCCGTTGACGCATCCAACGCCGCCTCCTGCATCCAGCGCACATATTGCGCGTGGTTCACATGCCCATAGGCATCACATTCATAATGGCGCACCCGGAAGGTGCGTTCGTAAACACTCATATTCAATAGGATTGGAGATTGGCGATTGGAGATTGTGAACCCTCACCAATCTCCAATCTCTAAGCCCCAGGAACTAAGTAATCGTCCAGAAATAAGTTCAGCAAGAAGTTCAACTTCTTCTGAGAAGTTGAACTTCTGAATCGCTAAGTTAATCATGAGCAATTACTAAATACCCGCGTATGGCTATCTTAACCCTTCAACACATCGCTGCTAATCGCATTTTGGATAATCGTTGCATTTTTGGGCAGTGGCCCATGCTTGCCCCACAGCATCCCCAAAGCCCGCAGCGGCTGGCCGCGAAAGCGGGTTTGGCACTGCTGACAAACCATGTCGGCATCACTGGGCTGCATTCGCGGCTGTTTCACCACATGCCCCAGCCCCCGGTGCGGGCAGGCACTCTGCCCGGCATCGTTGATCAGGTCGCAAAGGCCATTTGCCAGCGGATCCAAAACGGGGTCACTGGTGGCCGGGAATTGAAGCTGCTGCACCCCAATCCAGGGCAGGTCGCGCTTGGTGGCAATGCGGGCTTGCAGCGGTTCACCCGCATCCACAACAGCCCAATACTCTTTCCAATGGGTATCAGTGCCAACAAATTTAATGCCGGGCTGCTGCGGGTTGAACAGCAAATCAAACCGCTCAACATCAGGCACTTCTTCGCGCCGATGCCACGCCATCAGCCCACTGTCCAGCAGATTTGCCACGCGCTCGGCTTCGGGACGCTGCGCGGCAAGCTGATCGGGGGGAACAAAGGTGAGCAGTTGGCCGGGGGTAAAGCGGAGATGAAGCCAGTAAAACCAGAAGCGCAGCACGAGGTGAGTGTCATCGGGGAATTGGAACAGCTCGACGTTGCACAGCCGCATGTCGTGCAGCGGCAGGGCGATATCGCCGTCCAGTTCAGCCAGCAGCTCGTCACCCAGCCACACGGTCAGGCGGCTACGGTCGCCTAGCCCGTCTTGCCGGTCAACCTGGATGCGAAGGCGGTTGATCAAGCTGGCAGTTGGGCTGTCGGGAGCAACAGGTTCATAAGTGAGTCGCTGGCTGCCCCACCAGCGGGAGAGATAGCGGGGACGCTGGGTGGGCTGGGCAGGGTTGGCGCGGAGGGTGATCTCGCTGTGGCCGTTGATCCAGTCGGTGTGCCAGTGAGGGCGCAGGGGGTTGGTAGCGTGTTGGGGGACGGTGAGAGTAACGGCCGTTTCTCCCACCACCTCTCTCGCTTCATCCACCGCCTGCATCACCACCCGCTTGTCCGTCAGCACATGGTTAAACGGGTCGGCCGGGCGATGAATGAGGTGGAAATAGAGAAAGTAAGCATCGTCGTCATCCAGCGGCAGGGCAACCTTATCCACCTTGAAGCGGTCGGTGCTTTTGACGGCAAACCCTTTTTCGTCTCCCGCACCCCAGGTAATCCAGAGGTCGTGGTCGGTAACGGCCGTTCCATACACCCGCCAATCATCGGGGTTGGCACTGTGGTGATTGGGCGGCTGGTAGCCCAGCGGCCGCAGCCACACCGGCCCCAGCGTCGGCCGGCGCGCCTGGTTGCGCTGCACCCGCAGCTTTAGCACCCGCACCCCAAACGGCAAATAATCAAGCGTGCCGTCACTAATCGGGCCACTGCGCCCCCACACCGTCAAGCTAACGTCATCGCGTGCCATAGGCAGCCTCCTGGAAAACGGGACACGGAAGAACACGGTTGAATCTGCAAGCTCTGCGTAATCTTTGACTTTCTTTCCTGATCGTGTGCTGTCGTTCATGTCGTCTCCTGAGGGAAAGTATAGGAAAAACGGCCGTTTTGGAAAAGTCCGACGGACAAATTGTCAATGCCCCCATCTGCGGGTATGCTTCCACAAAACCAAACTGGAGTATGCCCACATGTCTGCTGAAATCACCCTTTTAACCCAAATTCGCAAGCTCACCTATATGGTCATCAAAGATTTGACCCCGGAGCAATGTCTCCACGTCCCCGACAAATTTGACAACAACATCGCCTGGAACCTCGGCCACATGATTGTGGTGCAGCAGTTGCTCACCTATGCCCGCAGCGGCTTGAAGCCCTACGTTTCGGATGAGATGGTTGCCATGTATCGCCCCGGCACTTCCCCCGCTGACTGGACAACCCAGCCGGATATGCAGGAACTGTTTGCCATGTCGCGGGAACACATTGCCCAATTAACGGCCGATTATGCCGCCGGAAAATTTGCCAACTATGGTGGCTATACCAGCAGTACCACCGGTATTAACCTGACCACCATTGACGAAGCACTGGGCTTTAACAACTACCATGAAGGGCTGCACATGGGCGCGATCATGGCGATTAAAAATTTGCTGTAATGTAAAATTGCAGGGCTTGGGGATTGGAGATTGATAACCCTTCACCAATCTCCAATCTCTAATCTCCCTCTACCCAATGACTCAACCTTCCTGGAAACAAATTGCCTTGTTGTTTGTGCCGGGCGTGCTGTGGGGTGGCGCGTTTGTGCTAACGGAAATGGTGCTGGAAACCATTACGCCGATTAGCTACACAATGCTGCGAAACATCATCACGGCGGTGGCGTTGGTGCTGATTTTGTATGCGCGAAACGGCCGTTTACAAACCACCCCCCGCGCCTGGCTCACCTACTTTATCATCGGCTTCTTCAACAACGCCCTCCCCTTCACCCTCGTCAACTGGGGGCAGCTCACCATTGACAGCGGGCTGGCCTCCATTTTGGTCTCCACCATGCCCTTTTTCACCCTGCTGCTGGCCCACTTTTTTACCGACGACGAACGGTTAACGCCGCCCAAACTGCTGGGGATTGGGCTGGGGCTGCTGGGGATTGTGGTGCTGATTGGCCCCGACGCGCTAAGCGGGCTGGGCGGCAGCATTGCCGGGCAGTTGATGGTCACGGGGGCGGCGGTTAGCTATGCCATTGGGGCGATTTTGTCACGCAGCTATTTGCGGGCATCGCGCCAGCGAGCCATGCCGCCGCAGTTGCGCTCGCTGGAAATTGTGACCGGGCAGTACGCCGCAACGGCCGTTTTGCTCATCCTCCTGGCCTTTACCGTCGAAGACCCACTTGTCCTGCGCCCCAGCTTGCGCTCCATCACCGCTCTGCTCATCTCGGCACTGCCGGTGACAATAACGGCCGTTTTAGTCTACTACCACCTCATAGACACCATCGGAGCCAGCTTCTCTGCCCTCAGCATCTACATCATCCCCATTGCCGGCGTGCTGCTGGGGGCGCTGCTGCTGGGCGAACCCATCACGCTGCCAGTGATTGCCTCGCTGGTGCTGATTTTGCTGGGGGTGGCGATTGTCAATGGGTTGTTGAGCTGGCGTAAACGGCCGTTAATGCACCCTGGGTAAAAGGGAAAACGCCACGCTGGGAAGGAGGGAACCAGCGTGGCGTTTTACAGGAAGAAGAGATAAGGAGTTGTCTGTCTGGTCAATAAGATAGCCACCACAACTTACAGCCGTACTTACGATTTTGAGGCAGATTTGTAGGGTTGTTAGCAAATAATGTACGGTATAGCAACAGCAGTATTCGCTTTGGTAACAAGTAACAGGTGGCAAGTAACAAATTACCTCTGCCAATAGTCACCTGCAACTTGCAACTTGCTACACAATTCCGTGAGGAGCCATTTTCTACGGTGCATATTGCAGCACATCCAGATAAAACAGCACAAAATAGCCAATCAGCAGCACCATCCAGCCCACCAACTGCACCACATCCAGGAAAGTTGACCAGGAAATAGACAGATTTTCCTGCACCACCTCCATGATCCCCTGCAAGCTGTCCAGCTTCCCCTTCACAATCTCCTTCCACTCGTCCAGATACAGCTCATCAATGATGGTGCGGTAAAGTTGTGCCGTATACCAATCGCCAATCATCAGCAGCTCCTGGTCAATGCGGTCAAAATCGAGCAGCAGCCCGATGCGCTCCTCAACAAGTTGGCGCATTTGCTGACGTGACGAAAGCGGGCTAAACCGCCGCGCCGGCCGGGTAAGCTGGTGGCGTAAATGGCGCAGTTTCTCCTCAATACGCCGATCCATCAGCCGATAGCGCAGCAGTTGATAGCTGCCAATCTTGAACAACTCGATGTCGGCCTGAAAATCGGCATCGGGGGCAACAACCACCGCCCCGCCCCAATCCACCACCGTCAAATCATCGGCGGCATAGCTGAGGCGCGACATGAGGATTTTGGCCTCTTCATGGGCGCTAAACGGCTCGTTCTGCGACCGCACCAGCCGGGCAAGCGGCTGGGCATGGTCATCTATAAATTGGGTGGGAGAAACGGCCGTTTCCCCCACCAGCAGCACCGTATAATCCTCCCACATCTCCGACTCCTGCACCCCATCCGGCAAAAACATCTGCTGCAATGCCTGCTCCACCCGCTCCTTGCGGGCAATCGCCAGCGTCGTCAGCGGCTCCGCCAACTCAAACAAACATTGGTACAACCGCACCCGGCGGTCATAAAGCTGCGGCTGCACCGACACTGTTACCCCCTCCAACTGCACCGTGTGGGCATCTAAAAAGCGCACCCGCATATCAATCGGCTGAAAATAAGGCCGCCCCTTCAACTGAAACGCCGCTTTTTCCTCATCCGGCCGCAGTTCCCCCTCTTCAGGAAACATCAACAAGTAACAAATTTGCAAATTATTCATTTCATACTGCCAATGGTCACGAACTCATGAACCGATTCTTTGTTTGTCTGTAACAGGTAACAAGTAGCAGGTGGCAAGTCTTGTTAGCCAACGGGACTTGCCACCTGCCACCTGTTACTTACATACATCCGTCACTTCATGACCCAATCAGTCTACATCTCACTTTGCCGCCCCGCGACCCATACATTCTACGCTTTTTTACGGATCAGGCCGTCAATTTAGGGTATAGTAGCCGGATAACGATGGCTCTGGAGCAATTCAGCGTTATGGTGCGCGGCAGCGACGCTCCACACATCCATCCTGGCAAATTTAGCTACATCACACAAGGAGAACTCGCGTGACCCAACAAGCCATTTCCACTTATTCTCCGGCCAATGAGGCCGCTGCTCTGGCCGATTTTTTGGCCGCCTACCCTGGCTATCAAACCACAGCCCATCTGGATGACCTGCGGGAACGGGAATACGGCCGTTTAGATGCCCAAAACCACGTTTACCTCGACTACACCGGCGGCGGGCTGTATGCCGAATCGCAACTGCGCGACCACATGGCACTGCTGCAAGCCAACGTCTTTGGCAACCCCCACTCCCACAACCCCACCTCCCTCGCCATGACCGAACTGGTGGAGCGAACCCGCACTGCCGTTCTGCGCTACTTCAACGCCGACCCCAACGACTATTGCGTCATCTTCACCCCCAACGCCAGCGGGGCGCTCAAGCTGGTGGGCGAATCGTACCCGTTTTGTTCCGACAGCCGCTACATCCTCGCCGCCGACGACCACAACTCGGTCAACGGCATCCGTGAATTTGCCCGCGCTCACGGTGCCACCGTCCATTACGCCCCCCTCACCTCCCCCGATTTACGCATTGACCAGGTGGCTCTGGAGCAACTGCTGAACGAAGCCGACCCCAGCCACTCGAATCTGTTTGCCTTCCCGGCTCAGTCCAACTATTCGGGCGTGAAGCACCCGCTGGAGCTGGTGGCCCACGCCCGCGCCAAGGGGTGGGACGTACTGCTCGACTGTGCCGCCTTTGCCCCCACCAATCGGCTGGATTTAACGGCCGTTCAGCCCGACTTTGCCGCCTTTTCCTTCTACAAAATTTTTGGCTACCCCACCGGCCTGGGCGCCCTCATCGCCCGCCGCGACGCCCTCAAGCGGCTCCGTCGCCCCTGGTTTGCCGGCGGCACGGTCAAAATTGTGTCGGTGTCGGCCTTTGGGCATTATCTGGCCGAAGACGAAGCGGGTTTTGAAGATGGCACCATCAACTATCTGGGCATTCCGGCGATTGAAATGGGGCTGCGCCACATTGAAAGCGTGGGAATTGAAAGCATCACCGAGCGGGTGCGCTGCCTGACGGGGTGGCTGCTGGAGCAATTGGGTAATTTGCACCACAGTAACGGCCGTTCTCTCGCCCAAATCCACGGCCCCAATAACCTCGACATGCGCGGCGGCACCATCACCATCAGCTTTTTTGACCGCGACAGCACCCCCATCTCCGGCCAACTGGTGGAAAATCTGGCCGCCCGTGAAAACATTTCCCTGCGAACTGGCTGTTTTTGCAACCCCGGCGCGGGTGAAACCAGCTTTTGTCTGCCACAATCCACCATGCAAGCGATGTTTGCCGCTGCCAAGGGGATGCACTTCCACGAACTGGTGGATGCGGTCTATCAGCGGCACGGGATTGATGTCAGCGCGGTGCGGGTGTCGGTGGGGCTGGTGACAAACTTTGCCGATGTTTACCGACTGCTGCAATTTGTGGCTGGCTTTTTGGACAAAACGGCCGTTTCTCTGGCTGGCACACAACAAACGGCCGTTCTCTACACCCGCGACACCCCCTAGCTGTAGGGCGTGGGGCGTAGGGCGTAAATGACACCCCACGCCCCACACCCTACCCCCTACTACCCAAAGGCTCCAACACATAAATATGCGACCAAATGGGGCCGAAGCTGCGCTGCTGCCACGACAAGCCCGTTGACCACTGCCGATTAACGGCCGTTACCCCCAGCCCCGCCGCCGCAAACAACGCCCGCCACCCCGCCTCCGTCTGGTTGCTGTGCGGATGCCCGGCAAACTCCAGGTTATAGAGCGAATCAATCCCCCACGTCAGATATTTGTGCCAGTCGTTGTAAACCACATCCTCCACCACAATTAGCCGCCGCGCCACCCGCGCCGTCTCCGCCACCACCGCCAGCGGGTCGGGCGCGTGGTGCAGCACCGTGATAATCAGCGCCCAATCAAAAGTGCCATCGGCAAACGGCATCCGCGCCCCATCGTACACCACGCGGGGCAAATGAGTCAGAAAGGGGGATGGCTCCAAATCCAGCGGCACCACGTTGTGCTGTTCTTCGCGCAGCACGTCGGCAAAGTAGCCGGGGCCGCACCCCACGTCCAGAATGCGGTCGCTTTTTGCCAGCCAGGGGGCAAATTGAGGGTAATAGGAACGGGCGCGTTGGCGCAGCAGGGTGGGCAGGAGGGGAATAACGGCCGTTAAATCAAGCAAAGTTTTGTTCACAACATACTCCAATCATCATTGCAGATAGGCCAAATTATCACGAAAGCACCCCATTTGTGCCAATTTGCCCCACCGCCGTTAAAATCCTTGTTTGAAAAGAAAAAGAATAGGACGCAGATTTACCTGATCTACCTGATAATCAGGAAAATCAGGCTCATCAGGAAAATCAGCGTCCCATTTTCCCCAAGGAGGCACAAAATGGCGTTTACCGCAATTGAAAACCGGTTTCAGCCTGACGCGCAGCAAAAATGCGCCGTGGGCGAGCGAGGGATGGTAGCCTCGGCTTACCCGGAGGCAACGGCCGTTGGCGTGGCCTTGCTGGAGGCAGGCGGCAACGCCGTGGATGCAGCCTGCGGCGTGGCCTTGGCGCTGGGGGTGTGCGAACCACAGGCCAGCGGCATTGGCGGCCAAAGCGTGGCAATTGTCCACCTTAACGGCCGTTCCTTTGGCGTAGATGGTTCCTCCCGCGCTCCCTCGCTGGCACACCTCAGCCGCTACCGCGACGGCGAAACCCACACCGGCCACCGCGCCGTGGCCGTCCCCAGCACCGTCGCCACGTTGGGCTATTTGAACGAACATTACGGCCGTTTACCCTGGCCTCAAATCGTCCAGCCCGCCATTGAGCTGGCGCAAACTGGCTACCGGCTGCGGGCGCTCCAGCGCGACCTGCTGGCAAGCACCAGGGACGAACTGCTTGCCATGCCCGATGGCTCGGCCGCCCACTACTTTTTGCAAAACGGCCGTGATCTGTATGGCGAAGATGAGATGTTCCGGCAGCCGGAGCTGGCGCAAACGCTGCAAACACTGGCTGACGAAGGTCCCCGTGCTTTCTACCGGGGGCGCATTGCCCGGTTAATTGATGACGACATGCGAGCCAACGATGGCTTTTTGCGTGCCGACGACCTGGCACTCATTCCCTGGCCGGTGGAGCGGGAGGTGATGTGGCGGCGGTACAAGGAAACGGCCGTTTGTGCCTTGCCCCCACCCACCACCGGCCGCACCCTCCTCCTCACCCTAACCCTGCTGGATCAGTTGCCACCCGGTGCATTTGACGAATCCCCCGCCAGCTACCGGCGGCTGGCCGAACTGCTGCACAAATCGCTGCTGGCAACCCACCAGCACCCCATCGCCCCACACCATTACCACGAAAACCGTGACCCCATCCTGACGGCCGATTTTGCCCGGCAGCAGCTTGCCAACCTGCACCAGCGCGTGCCGTTTGACCATGCGCCCGAAGGCAACGGCGAAACCACCCACCTCTCGGTGATGGATGGTGAGGGCAACGCCGTGGGCATTACGCAGTCGGTGGATGCGGTGTATGGGGCAAAGGTGGCGGCACGGGGGCTGGGGTTTGTCTACAACAACTACATCATGGCACTCGACACCGCCGACCCCGGCAACCCGTTTTATTTGCGCCCCAACGCCACCCCGTTTACCAACAAAACCCCAGCCATGCTGTTCCGCGACGGCAAGCTGTGGCTGCTGCTGGGCAGCCCCGGCAGCGACCGCATCTTTGCCGCCCTCAGCCAACTGCTAACCAATGTTTTTGACAAGGGGATGTCGCTGGGGCAGGCGATTGATTGGCCGCGCCTGCACGCGGCGCGGGACGGGGTGGTACATCTGGAAGGGCGGCTTGACCCGGCGATTGAGGCGCATTTGGCGCAGCACGGCTACCAAACGATGCGTCACGCCAACCACGACTTCTACTTCGGCGGCATCCATGCCATCATGCGCTGCCACGACAAAAATGAGTTTCACGGGGTGGCCGACACGCGGCGGGACGGAACGGCCGTTGGGTTTTAGGGGGAGTTTTTAGACAGGATTTACAGGATTTGAGCCAGAACATGCAAAAATCCTGTAAATCCTGTTAATCCTGTCCAAAGATTTTTAAGGCCCTGGCGTTGCCGTGGGTACCCCGGAGCGGGTGGGGGCGGGCGGGGGGCCGCTGGTTGGTTCGGGGGTGGAAGTTGTGGTGGGCAATGGCGTGGCTGCTGCACCAGGAGTGGGCAACGGTGTCATTTCCACCGGCAGCGTTGGTTCCGGCGTGGGCGTGGGCAGGTTGGGGTCGGCGGTGATGGTGATGGTGCGCCGTTCGCTTTGGGCAATCACCGTGTTGCCGCTCCGCAGCACTACCTGCCATTCATAGCTGCCGGAGTCGAGGGTGGCAGAAACGGCCGTTGTTTCCACCCGGTAGCGCAAATTGTGCCACGGCTGGCTTGTCGTCCCAATTTCCACCGCCTGATCGTCCACATAGAGCAGCACGGCAAACTGTTGCCCATCCGCCAGCGGGGCCGACCAGTTCCAGCTATAGCCAACGGTATCGGTGTTGAGTGCCGCACTAGCCACCTGCGGCTGGTTGAGCCGCAGCACGGGTGCCACCGCCGCGCCAGAACTGTTGCCAAATTCGGCCGTCCAATACCACACGCTGTCGGCACCATAGTTGGTGCCATACCCCACCCCAAGCTCGGTGGCATATTGGTTCAGGATGATGGGGCGGTGTGGCGGGCTGTTGACCCAAAACTCAACGGCGTGGCGCGGGTCTTCAAAGCCCCAGGCGGTTGCTTCCCCGGCATAGGCGCGGGGATAGCTGGCCCAGGTATAGCGTTCCTGCGGCGTGGAGCCATCGGCACCGCCGTGGCCGGTAAAGTTATAGGCGGCCATGTCGTCGGCGTGAAGTTGGGCGGCAACGCTGAGTTCGTAGCTGTAGGCAAGCGGCGGCAGGTTAAACTGGCGGCGGGCTTCATTGACATAGCGGAAGAGGGCTTCAACGGCCGTTAATTGCCGCTCAAACTGCATTGGTTCCATCACAAACGTTTCCGCCAGTTCCACCGGCTCCAGCTCAATACCAACGTCAACTACAGGAGCAGCGGCTGTTTCGGGCTGGCCGCTGCTACCATCCTGCGCCTTGACAACATAAGGCAAATAAAGCAGTGTGCGGCCACTGTCCACATGCACCCATTTGCCCGCTTGTGACGTGCCAAAGCGGTTACTGGCGGTTACGGTGACGTAGTAATCGCCGGGGCGACGGTAGATGTGGTTGATTTTGGCGGTGTCGTAGGAACGGCCGTTGCCCATATCCCACACCACCTGCTCCGTCGAATCATCTGCCGCCGACTGCCCAATGATTACCTGTCCCATCGGCACGCTGTCGTTGATAAACAGCTCCACCGCTGGCGGCGACCCCACGGCAATCGTCCAGTAAGCATCGGATTGGCCGTAATCGTTGGCTGCGGTTAGCTGCACCTGGAACAAGCCGGGGGTGGTGTAAACGTGGGTCGGGTTACGATCTTCCGAGCTGTTGCCATCGCCAAAGTGCCACAGATAGCGCATTTGCCCTTGCCCGCCGCTCTGATTGTCAAAGCGCACGGCTTGGCCGAGGCCGGGGGTGTCGTCATCTACGGTAAATTGGGCGGCGGGATGGGGTACGATGGTGATTTGCTGGGTTTTGGAGACGCGGCCAACGGGGTTTGTCACTTCAAGAACCACATCATACACACCGGGGTTGGGGAAGATGAGTTCGGGGTTATTGACATCCACGCGGCGGCCATCGCCCAGGAGCCACATTTGGCTGAAGGGGGCGGAGCCGGAAATGGTTGGCAGCAGCCGCACCGTTTGCCCAGCGGCAACGTGGGTAACATTTAAAACGGCACTGATTTGCGGGGGAATGCCGACCCAGATGAGAGCGTGGCCTTCGCTTTGCTGGTTGTTGTGGGTGAGAACGGCCGTTATTGTCTGTTCTGGCTGGGTAATATCGGCCGTTTCTACGCGCAGCGGCACGTTAAATTGCGCCGACCCGCCGTTGGCCTGCACCACCGGCTGCCAGCTCAGTTCGTTGGCCTGCACGTTGATGGTGGCTCCGGCCGGCAGGTCGTTGATGCGCGAGCGCATGGTGGGCGGCAGTTGCAGCCTGATTTCCGGCATAATTGCCACTTCGCTGCGATTGGAAAGCCGCACCGCCAGCGTCACCGTATCGCCCGGCTGGGCAACGGGGGGCGAAATGGCAAAATCGAGCAGCAGATGCTCGCTAACCAGTTGCCCCGTCCCGGCATAGGAACTCGCTTCAGTGGGTCTGGCGGTAAGCCAATAGCCACCCAGCGTTGCCAACAAGATAAAAAATGAGGTTGTGTACCAAATTGTGTGACTTTTTCCAGCCATAATACCCGCAGTGTAACAAATTTAAAATTTGTCCACAAGCAACAAAAATGAACGCGACGTGAATGTTACGACCGTTTATGACATTTCTCCTGGTTCAGGAAATATTCACGCAGGTTTCACCCACTCTATCGGAGCAGATTGTATACAACCTGTCATGGTAAAGCCAGCTTGTAACAGTTGGTTAATGGTGGTGGGCAGTTCATACTCCTGCCGCTGTGACAGGACAAGGTTTGCCAGATAGTGACGAATGGCGGGCGGCACGATGTAGATGAGCGACGCACCGATATGGCTGGGGGCGGTTCCTGGTGCGGGTTTTTCGACGATTTCCAGAATACGGCCGTTTTCGCTAAAGCGCACGCTGCTGCGGCTGTGGAGTTCGTCAGGCGGCAGCTCTTTGAGGCTAACGGCCATATCCGTTCCCGCTTGCACATAGGCGGCTTTGAGCGTGGCGAGGTAGTCGGGTGGCACAATGTAGTCACCGGCGACAATGAAACAGGGTGTCTGAATAAAGTCGGCGGCGGGCTGGATGGCGTGGGCGGTGCCGAGCAGGTGGGTTTGCTCGATGAAGCTGGCGTTCATGCCCCAACAACGGCCGTTTCCCACAAAATCCCGTATTTGCTCCCCCAAATGGCCGATAATCAGGCACACATCGGTGACACCGGCCGTTTGCAGGGCGCACAGCAGGTAGTCGAGGGTGGAACGGCCGTTAACCGGCAATAGCGGCTTCGGCGTGGTGTCGGTGAATGGGCGCAGTCGCTTGCCACGACCCGCCGCCAAAATAATAGCGCGTGTTGGTTCGATGGGTTTCATAGGAAATAGGGTAAACAAATCGCCTGATTCTGGCAACAACTGGTATAATCAAACATATGGCTGTGGCAACTGAAAAATCAACGGAACGTTCTATTTTTGCCTTTTGGCGACGCGGTGAACAATGGCTGGAAATTAGTGGCTATCACGCTGGCGATATTCAGTCGGAGGAACCAGTGCTGATTAAGGAGGGTGCTACGGTGGTGGGCAATGTGTTTGCGCCACAGGCGGTGGTTGAAGGGCTGCTGAATGGGTCGTTGATTGCACGAAAAACGGCCGTTTCTGCCAACGGCCAAATTTGGGGCGACATCTACACCCTCAGCCTGGACATGGCTCCCGGCAGCAAAGTACAGGGGTGGATTACCACGTTAGACGAAGACAGCTACCCCAAGCTGCATAAAAACGGCACCATCCCCGAAGATTCCGCTGTCTTCCTGCCCACAACTGACCACGACGGCAGCCTTGAAGTAGGCAGCCGCCCCTCCAGCACCAGCCAAATTTACGCCCTGCGTTATTTGCAAGCTGAGGCAGCCACAGCCATGGCGGCGCGTTCTGAATTGGAGCAGGCGTTTGAAAAACGGCTGATGGAAGTGGCTGGTGAATCATCGGCCAAGATACATTCGCTGCATGAGGATCTGGATGCGGCGCGGGCGGAGCTAAACGAGATGCGGTTGCAGCTTGGCGAAGCTCAGGAGGGGGTGCGCTCGCGGGAAAACCGGCTGAAGCGGCAGGCCAACGAGCTTTCTACAACGCGGGTGCTGTTGACGGAGCGCAACCGGGAGCTGAATGAGCAGCGCAAAACGGCGGCTGATCAAGAAAAGCTGAATACAGCCCTACAGGCGGCCAAGACACGGCTGGAGCAAACCGTATTGGCGGCGCAAGAGCAGTTGGAAAAGACAAACGGCCGTTTGCACAGCCTCGAAACCGCTTTTCAGGCCAACTTGCAGCACTCCGCCGAGCAGGAAGAGTCGTTGCTGCGCTGGCAAGAACTGGCTGAAGTGACGCAAAAACGGGTTGCCGAACTGGAAGGTGAGCTGGACGGGCTGCGTTTGCAGGTGGTGCAAAGCAACCAAATCAACGAAATGCTGCGCGAACAACGGCACCAGCTTGAGGAAGAGTGGCAAAACGCGCTGGATGAATTGGAAACACTAAAGGAACAAACGGCCGTTGCTGCCCCTCCGCCTTCCCCCGAAGACAGTACCCAACTGCTTTGGCACAAAACCAATCTCCGCGCCTTGCAGCAAGAGTTGGAACAAACGCGCCACATTGCCTACACCCATGAAAAAGAGCTAACCGAACTGCAAACCGTTCTTTTAGCCAACCAATCGCAAACGGAAGCCGAGCGCGACCAGCTTGAAGCTGATCTGGAGCGGCAGAAAAAGCAGTGGGAGCAACAGCTACAGCAGGTGCGCGAGCGCAATGATGTGGAAAAACAAATTTTGCAAGCCAGCATCCATGACATGGAAGCGCGTTTGAGCCAGAGCGAGCGTCAGTTGGATACATACTATGACCAGGTACGCAACCAAGGCCACCAGCTTGCCGAAAGCCGCGCCACGCTGGTGGAAAAAGATATAGCCCTTGACGCGCTGCAACAGAAGATCACACAACAGTCACAGGCACAGGAACTGCTAAAACAACGTGCCAGCAACTATATCGTTGACCTACAAAAGCAGCTTAAGCAAGCGCAACGCCAGGTGCATGATTTAACCCAAATACTGGAACGCAAAATTAAAAAGCCTTCTGGAGATTAGGAGAACTGTTTATGATCTCAGTCGAAATTGCTGTCATCGGCGGCAGCGGCCTGTATAACATGGAAGGGTTGACCGATGTGGAGGAGTATCAGATGGATACGCCGTTTGGCAAGCCGTCTGATGCCATTGTGGTGGGAAGGTTAAACGGCCGTTCCATCGCCTTCCTCCCCCGCCACGGACGCGGCCACCGGCTAAACCCCAGCGAAGTCCCCTACCGTGCCAACATCTTTGCTCTCAAAAAATTAGGGGTCAAGTACATTGTCGCCGTCAACGCCTGCGGTTCCCTACGCGAAGATTACGCCCCCGGCCACATCGCCGTCCCCAACCAGCTATTTGACCACACCAAAGGAGTCCGCTCACACACCTTTTTTGCCAACGGCCTCGTCGCCCACACCTCCGTTGCCGACCCATTTTCCCCAGAACTAAGCCGCGCCCTGGTCAAAGCCGTGCGGGCGGCCGACGGCACGGTGCATGAGGGAGGCAACTTCATCACCATCGAAGGCCCCCGCTTTAGCACCAAAGGAGAATCCCACACCTATCGCCGCTGGGGGATGGATTTGATAGGCATGACAAGCTGCCCCGAAGCATTCCTGGCTGCCGAAGCCGAAATAGCCTATGCCACCATGGCCCACATCACCGACTATGACGTGTGGCACGAAAGTGAACAGCCCGTCACAGTGGAAATGGTCATCCGCATTTTGCTGGCAAACACGGCACTGGCGCAGCAGGCCATTGCCCATCTGGTGGCCGACATGGACAACTGGGCGGGCGATTTCCCCGTTCACCACACCCTACGCGATGCCCTCATCACCAACCGCGACCTGATTCCGGCGCAGCTCAAGCGGGATTTGGCTCCGCTGGTAGAAAAATATTTAGGAGCGTCATGACAGATTCACTGCAGCGTTTCTTAGCCTTACTTTGCATTATCGGCTTCTTTCTGGTAGGCACAACAACTTTGGCAAGTTCAACACTTTGGGCAAAAGAGGCCAATAGCACCGCAGAAATCTACCTGCCGTATATTGCTAAACCAGCAACGATCAAAAGCCAAATTACAAAAAGGGCAATTGAACTGCCAATACCATTAGAAAGTTCTGCCGGAAGCTGGTGTACTTGGGGAGGGTGTTCCATTGGCCCCCGTCTATATCATGCGCCGTTACCAAATAACAATACGCTGATTGGTTGGACTGATCAAAATGGCAATGGGCATGTTACCCTCGCAACAGCCACAAATGTCACTCACTGGAATTATTCTGGCACTCCTATACGGGGATTGGTTGGGCATGAGGACAATTCGTTTGCTGTTTTGCTTTGGAATCCAACCCAAAAGGTCATTAAGCTATCCAAACGTAGTGCCACAAACCAGGAGATATGGACAACAAATCTGAACAGCTCTATAGCCGTTGCTGATTTTTGGTTAGGAGACGGCCGTTTAACCTATGGCAACAACCTTTATGCAGCCTATTTTACTGTGAAAGGAACAGCGGGCGGTTTCACGGGTCATCATGGCGATCAAATGAGTTATGTTGATAGCAATGGCAACAAGCTGCCAGGCAATTTTCCGGATGGTTGGGATTGGGGCTGTTCACACTCAATGGCACAGTTAATTTCCTACCACCCTAGTCTAGAGAAATTTGCAGCCGTTTGCTCTAGCGACTGCTTCCCGGCAGCCAGCATCCACTGGGTCAATGCGTCCCATCAAATCTATCAGGGTGCTGGGAATTGTGGCGGCAATGTTTCTACTCAGCTTGGGCAAATGGCATTGGGCAATGACAGTTGGAAATTGGTTTTTAACGCTACAGCACAGCCTTGCTGTGAAGGCAAAGGCATTGCCCTGGCAACTTTAACTAGTCAAGAAAGCAGCCATTACACTTGGCTGACCAATACCCAAGGCGCATTTGAACGAGATCCAATTATTGCACGTCTCGGCGCAAGCCCCGCTATTGAAAAATATGTGGTTGGCTGGCTAACAACCAATAATAGTCAATATCAATTAGGAATTATTGACGCTACAGGTCATTTTCTTGTTAGCCCGGAAAACGTTTCCGCAGCAGGCGTCAGCTGGGGCAATCGGGATGACTCGTTCCGCACACGCTCTAATGGTACCGTCTCTTGGGTTCAAGGCGATGCCATCGCTCAAGTAATTACTTTGTTTATTTTCGACCCAGCGCCATTTGTTACTCCCTAAAGTGTCCTCAAAACCTTCGAAGTTTTTGTGGCCTCGGAGGTTTTATCTGCCCTTACATGGCTCTCTCGCTTCCTGCCGATGAACTGGCTGAAATAAACGGCCGTCGTGAAACCCTCCTCCTCATTTTGGCGGGGCTGTTTGTGGGGATAACGGCCGTTAATATCAGCCTCGTCACCCGCCAAACCCTCCACCTCGCCCACCTGTGGCCCCCCCTGCTCTGGCTGGGGTTCACCGCCACCGCCCACTGGCTGCTGCGCCGCGCCAAACCCCTCCACGACCCCTATCTGCTGCCCCTGTTTACCCTGCTCACCGGCTGGGGCCTCATTCTCATAGACAGGCTGGCCGTCAACTTTTTGCTGCGGCAGGTCGTTTGGGTGGGGCTGGCAACGGCCGTTTTCACCGCCACCGCCATCCTCCCCCCCCACCTTCGCTTGCTCCAGCGCTACCGCTACACCCTACTCATCAGCGGGCTGCTGCTGCTCGCCGCCACCCTGCTGCTGGGGGTCAACCCCTCCGGCTTTGGCGCCGCCCTGTGGCTCCCCATCCCTTTTACCAGCGGCATCTATTTTCAGCCCTCCGAGCTGCTCAAGTTGCTACTGCTCATCTTTCTCGCCAGCTACTTCCACGAACGCGACACCGTGCTGCAACTCAGCAGCCAGCGCGGCCCCATCGGCGTGCTGCCCTATCTTGGCCCCCTGCTGCTGATGTGGGGGTTTTGCGTCCTTTTGCTGGTGTGGCAGCAAGATCTGGGGGCGGCAACCCTCTTTTTTATCCTCTTTCTCAGCCAGCTTTACCTAGCAACCGGCAGCAAATGGTACGCCATTGGCGGGCTGGGGCTGCTGCTGCTGGCCGGGGTCATTGGCTACTTTGCTTTTGATGTGGTGGCACTGCGCGTCAACGCCTGGTGGAACCCGTGGCCCGATGCCGACGGCCGCGCCTTCCAGATTGTGCAGTCGCTCTACGCCCTGGCGGCGGGTGGCGTGGGCGGGCAAGGGGTGGGGCAGGGATTCCCGGTCTACATCCCCGTTGTCCACTCCGACTTTGCCTTTGCCGCCATTGCCGAAGAGTGGGGGCTGGTGGGCAGCCTGAGCGTGGTGGCTTGCTTTGCGGTGTTGGCGCAACGGGGGCTGCGGGTGGCAATGTTGGCAAAACGGCCGTTTTCCACCTACCTCGCCGCCGGAATCACCGTCCTCTTCAGCGCCCAGGCATTCCTCATCATGGGCGGCGTAACCAAACTGCTCCCTTTGACCGGTGTCACCCTCCCCTTCGTCAGCTACGGTGGCAGCTCCCTGCTCGTCAGCAGCATCATGGCCGGGCTGCTCGTCTATTTGTCGGCGGAGGGAGAAGAATTATGAATTAAGAATTATGAATTATGAAGGTGGTTCATAATTCCTAATTCATAATTTCCCATCAAAATGCCTCACCGTCTCCAACGCCTTAACCAACTGATTCTTGCCAGCTTTGCCGCCATTGCTCTGGCGCTGCTGTTTTGGAGCGTGCTGCGGGGCGACAGCTTGCTGCTGCGTGATGACAACCCGCGCTTGGTGGAAGCGGAGCTTCGCATTCAGCGCGGGGCGATTGTAGACCGCCACGGGACGGTTCTGGCGGTGAATGAAGGGACACCAGAGCGACAATTGCGCCGCTACCCGCTGCCGGGAATGGAGCCGGCCGTTGGCTACTACAGTTTGCGTTTTGGCACGAGCGGCGTGGAAGAAAGTTTTGGCGCCGTGCTGCGCGGCGACCCGGCCAGCCCGCTGCTGGCTTGGGAACAGCGGCTGCTCCATCGGCCACAGGTGGGCACGGGAGTGCAGCTAACGCTTGACGCGGGGTGGCAACAAACGGCCGTTTCCCACTTCCGCAACCAAACCGGGGCATTGGTGCTGCTGGAGCTACACGACAACGCCCCCGCCCAAATCCGCGCCCTCGTCAGCCAGCCCGGTTATGACCCCAACCTGCTGGATGAACAGTTTGACGTGCTGGTGGCCGACGAAACCGCCCCCCTGCTCAACCGCGCCACCCAAGGGCAGTACCAGCCGGGGCTGCTGCTACAGCCGTTTATCGTTGCCGCCGCTGCCGCCAGCAATGAGTTGCTGCTTAACGCCACCGTAGAAAATCCCAACCGCCCTGTCCCAATTGGCAGCGTGGTGACGCGGTGCAGCAGCCGCCCGCCGGAACCGGCCACCTGGAGCGACGTTGTTACTCACCACTGCCCCGCCCCGCTGCGCGACCTGGGCGACAGGCTGGGGGCGGCGCGGCTAGACCAGATTTTTGCTGATTTTGGCCTGACGACCCCGCCGCTGCTGCCGTTGGCAACGGAAACGGCCGTTTCCGAACCGACCAGCGACCCCGTTTTGGCGGCGATTGGTCAGGAGCATTTGACGGTGACACCGCTACAGTTGGCAATTGCTTTGGCGGCGTTGGGCAATAACGGCCGTTTGCCCACCCTGCAACTGGTGACGGCCACCGGCAGTGATGCTTCGGGGTGGGAAGCGGTGGTGGGAGAGGAGGGTGGAGAAAAAACGGCCGTTGCCCCCACCCCCGCCCGCGCCATCGCCCAAGCCCTGCCGCAAAGCAACAACAGCCTCACCTTTTCCCGTCTCGTCCTTTCCGGCCCCGAAGCCACCAACAACAGTTGGTACCTCGCCCTTGCCCCCGCCAACCAGCCCCGCTACGCCCTCGTCATCGTCGTGGAAAACAGCGATACTCGCAGTGCGGCAGAGGGAATTGGGCAGGCAGTATTTGCAGAAGTATTCAGTAACCAGTAAACGGTAATCACTGTTTAACAGGAGATTGGAGATTGGAGATTGTAAACCTTCATCAATCTCCAATCTCCAATCTCCAACTTTCTTATAGGAAAAACAATGGCCCGACAACCCAAAAACAACCACCGTACCGAAGACCAGCGGCTGCTCGTTGCCCCGTGTGACCAGCCAGAAAACTTTACCGACACCGACCCCTGGCGCGTGATGCGCGTCATGAGCGAATTTGTGCAGGGGTTTGATGCCCTGGCCGAACTGGGGCCAGCCATCACCATTTTTGGCTCCGCCCGCGTCAAGCCCGACAACACCCAATACCAGCAAGCGGTGGAAACGGCGCGGCTGCTGGGCGAGGCCGGGTTCAACATCATCACCGGGGGTGGGCCTGGCATTATGCAGGCAGGCAACGAGGGGGCGAAAAAGGCCAATGTAACCTCGGTCGGTCTCAACATCGAGCTGCCGTTTGAGCAGCACCTGAATCCGTTTGTGGATATTGCCGTGGATTACCGCTACTTTTTTGTGCGGAAGACGATGCTGGTCAAATATGCCCAGGGGTTTGTTATCTTTCCCGGCGGCTTTGGCACCATGGACGAACTATTTGAGGCGTTGACGCTGATCCAAACGGGCAAAATCCAGAACTTTCCCATTGTGCTGTTTGACAGCAGCTATTGGGAGGGGCTGCTGGGGTGGCTGCGCGGTACGATGCTGCGCGAAGGCAAGGTGTCAGCCTCTGACCTGGATTTGCTGATTGTGGCCGATTCCCCCACCGAGGTGCGCGATATTATCATTACTGCCTTGCAGGGGGAAAGCGACCAGGCGGAGAAAGAAGCGGCCGTTCGCGCCATTTTGCAGCAGGTTTACCATGGTCACTAATCTTTGCTATAATCTGTAATGCTTTCTCGGCTACGTGTGTTAGTAAGCGTCCAAAAACAAGTTAGGCAAGAAGTTCAACTTCTCGGAAGAAGTTGAACTTCTAAATCGCTACTAATCTTTGCTATAATCTGTAATGCTTTCTCGGCTACGTGTGTTAGTAATTTTGGTTCAAGAAACCAGAAATGACACAGAATTGCACGGAGACAGGAGAGCGTTTCGCAGAGAAAACGAGGAAAATCAAGATATTATCTTCTCGGTGTCCCTCTGTGCCTGCTCTGTGAGCCTCTGTGCAACTTTTTTGTTCTGGCTTGACCAAATTAGGGATTCCCTCTCAAGCAGAGAGACCAGAGTGAGGTTTTTATGTCTTACGAACATCAGCAAACATTACCCGTTTCCCCGGCGCAAGTTTCGGCCATTTTTACGGCGGCCATGCAGCGCGTTTATTTGTGGATGGCACTCGGTCTGGTGCTGACGGCCGGCGTTGCCTTTTATGTTTCCAGCAGTTTCACCCTGTTGTCGCTTATTTTTAGCAGTCAGTGGGTGTTTTTGGGGCTGGTGCTGGTCGAGTTAGGGCTGGTGATTGGCATTACCCGCGCCATCAACCGCTTGTCGCCGGCCGCTGCTGTGGGGCTGTTCTTTCTCTATGCGGCCATCAATGGGGTCACGCTCTCGGCCATTTTCCTGGTCTATGATTTGGGTTCGGTGGCACTGACGTTTGGCACAACGGCCGTTGTTTTTGGCGTTATGTCATTTGTGGGCTGGACAACCAAACAGGATTTGAGCAAGTGGGGTGGGATTCTCTTTATGGCACTCATTGGCCTTATCGTGGCCTCCATTGCCAACTACTTTCTCGCCAGCACGGTGCTGGATGGGGTCATTACCTATGCCGGCGTTCTCATCTTTTTGGGGCTGACGGTGTATGACACCAACCGCATCAAGCTGATGGCGGCGGCAGCGGCGTATGAGGGGGTGGGCGAAACGGCCGTTAGTCGCATTGGCGTGCTGGGTGCTCTGCGGCTTTACCTTGACTTTATCAACCTGTTCCTCTTTTTGCTGCGGCTGCTGGGGCGGCGGCGGTAAAGCTGTCTGATGCTGGAGCTTTACGACACCATCAACCCGGCCGATGTGCAGGTGTTGGTTGATGGGCTAAATGCGGCGAATGCGGGGCGGGTGCCAGCGAATGACAAACGGCCGTTATCCATCATGTGGCGGGAAAACGGCCGTTTGCTCGGCGGCCTCACCGGCCACACCCAATGGGGCTGGCTCTACATCAAGCTTCTGTGGGTGGCTCCCCAACGGCGCGGCAGCGGGCAAGGGCAACGGCTGGTGCTGGCCGCCGAAAACGAAGCCCGGCAGCGCGGCTGCCACGCCGCCTTTGTCAACACCTACAGCTTCCAGGCTCCCACTTTTTACCAAAAACTTGGCTACACCATCTGGGGCCAGCTAAACAACTATCCGGCTGGTCATCAGCGCATTTATTTAAGAAAGATCCTGTAATCGGCCAGTTCACCGATAACCGATAACTGATCACCGATTACCGATTACTACCACTATGAATCTCTCAATGGCAACCGACTATTGCACCGATGTCCACGCCTTCAACAGCCTGGACGACTTTTTCAACGGCATTGGCAACCCCAAACCATACCTGCGCAAAATTGCCGACGCTGGTTTCACCCATTTGCACTGGTGCCACCATTGGCGCAGCGACTTTTTCTATGAAGAACCGGAAATGGTGGAAATTGGTAAGCAGCTTCAAGAATATGGGCTGCAAATTGCCGACATCCACGGCTCCGAAGGCATTGAAAAGTTCTGGTATTCGCCGCAGGAATATGCCCGGCTGGCCGGGGTGGAACTGGTAAAAAACCGCATCGCCTTCACCGCCCGCTTTGGCGGCGACGCCATGGTCATGCACGCCTACCCGCTGCCGGCCGACCCCACCCTTGCCAACCTGCTCTGGAGCCAACTCCGCAAAACGCTCGATGCCGTGCAGCCGTTTGCCCTAGAGCGCGGCGTCAAAATCGCCATCGAAAACCTGATTGATTTCCAAAACACCCACTTCAACAAGCTGCCGGTGGAACAGGCAGGCGACAACCGCCAGCTCATCGCCGACCTCTTTGCCGCCTACCCGCCGGAATTTTTGGGGCTGTGCTACGACCCCGGCCACGGCAACCTGGGGTATGACCGCATGGAGATGCTGGACATGTTCAAAGATCGGCTCTGTGTGCTGCATCTAAACGGCAACCACGGGCGCGAAGATGAACACCTCAACGTCTTTCATGGCACTGTTGATTGGGAGCGGCTTGCCAAATTGATTGCCGCCTCGCCCTACCGCAAGCCAATGTCGCTGGAAGTGTGTATGCAGAAAACCTATCCGAGCCAGGAGGTGTTCTTACAAGAGGCACGGGAAACCGGCGGCCGCTTTAGTGCGATGGTGGAAGGGTATCGCGGGTGATTTTTTGATTTCATGAACGTGGTAAACGCTACGGACAAAACAGGACGCTGATTTTCCTGATGAACCTGATTTCTCATTTTTCGGCATGGTTCAGGTTAGCTTTACAAATGGTAGAACGATTTTGCAAATCGTTCTCTGGGCGATTTGCAAAATCGCCCTACAGAGTGTCAGGCTAACTTTTCGGGTTTTTGAACCATGCCCATTTTTCATCAGGAAAATCAGGAAAATCAGCGTCCAATTTCAGGGGTATATATACATGCTAGGGATTGATTTGACGGGAAAGCGGGCGTTTGTGGGGGGGCTGGCGGATGATGAGGGGTATGCGTTTGCCATTGCCAAGGCGTTGGCAGAGGCGGGGGCGACGATTTTGGTGGGGACGTGGCCGCCCGCGCTGGGTATTTTTCGGCGGCTGCTGGATCGGGGGAAGATGGATGAGTCGCGGCGGTTGCGTAACGGCCGTTTACTCGAATTCCACCGCATCTACCCCCTTGACGCCGCCTACGACACCCTTGATGCTGTCCCCGAAGACGTGCGCACCCACCGTCGCTACCAGGACGCAGGCGACTTTACCATACAGGGAGTCGCCGACCAGATTGTGGCAGAATTTGGCGAACAGCCGCTCGACATCGTGATCCATTCCATTGCCAACGGGCCAGAGGTGCAAAAACCGCTGATTGAAACCTCGCGGGCAGGGTATTTAACGGCCGTTGGCACCAGCGCCTACTCCATGGTCTCCTTTGTGCAGCGCTTTGCCCCGCTCATGCCCCCCGACGGCAGCTTTATCTCGCTCAGCTACATGGCAAGCGAGCGCGTGTTCCCCGGCTATGGCGGCGGCATGTCGTCGTCCAAGGCGGCACTGGAAAGTGACACCCGCGTGTTGGCCTATGAAGCCGGCCGTCGTTATGGGGTGCGCGTCAACAGCATTTCGGCCGGCCCACTTGCCTCCCGTGCTGCCCGCGCCATTGGCGTCATTGACCACATGCAGCAATACGTCGCCGCCAACTCGCCCCTCACCAACCCCCTGCAGGCCTACGAAGTTGCCAACGCCGCCGCCTTCCTCGTTAGTCCCCTCGCCAGCGGCATCACCGGCACGGTTTTGTATGTAGACAAGGGGTACAATATCATGGGCATGGCCGTGGAATGACCAACCATCACGTAGAGACGCAAAATTTTGCATCTCTACGTGATCCGTTACCGATACAGGTGTTTTAATTTTGGCGGCTGCACATCGGCCGGCACCGGCGAAAAGTAGGGGGTAGCCGCCAGCGAAGCCTCAAACTCAGCCCGCACTGCTGCCAGCCGCGCCGGGTCTACAAACAGCGCAATCGCCGCCTGCGACATCACCTGCGCCGCATACATCATCCCCTTGTGACCAATACTCATCCCGCCTGAAGCGACAATGCCCCACGAGTGCGCCGGAACATTGGTCGGCCAGCAGGTTGTGTTTAGCATACTCAGCGGCACGCGCCAACTCATGTCGCCCACGTCCGACGAGGCCGGGAAAATGCGCCCAATATCTACGCTGGGGAAGACATCGCCAACCAACGGCTGGTTGGCCTGTGCCGGTGACAATCCCATGTACTGGGCAATCATTTGGCTGTTGCCGGGCGGATTGTTGGCATTAATCTCAGCCGCATACGCCATCTCTTCTGCCGTAAATTGAATCGGCCCCAGCGATTGCATCACCTCGTACTGCAAATCGGCCAGGGCGTGGTTGTTGAGAACACAGGTGGTTCCAGAAACAAAAATCTCTTCCACCTCCGTCTCCGTCATCAGTGCCGCCCCCTGCGCCACCTTCCGTACCCGGTCTACCACTGCCTGCACCTGATGGGGCAAGTGCGCCCGCATCACGTAATGCACTTCGGCGCGGTCGGGCACAATGTTGGCCGCCAGCCCACCGTCAGTGATGATGTAGTGAATGCGCACGTTGTCGGCCACGTGTTCACGCATGTAGTTGACGCCCACGTTCATTAATTCTACGGCATCGAGAGCCGACCGCCCCATTTCGGGCATGGCGGCAGCGTGGGCAGTGCGCCCGTGAAAGCGGAAACGCATACTTTGCACCCCCAACATACTGCCCTTGGAGGCGTAGTTGGTATAGCCGGGGTGGAAGTTGAAAGCAGCATCCAAATCATCAAAGGCACCATCACGCCCCATGTAGATTTTGCCGCCGCCCCCTTCTTCGGCGGGACAGCCATAGTAACGCACCGTGCCGGGTGTGCCTGTCTCTTGCAGCCACTGCTTGACGGCTACGGTGGCGGCCAGACAGCCTGTGCCAAGCAGGTTGTGGCCGCAGCCGTGACCGTGGCCGCCAGCTTCAACGGGGTCGGGGTCGCTTTGCAGCTTTTGCGACAGTCCCGGCAGGGCGTCATATTCCCCGGCAAAGCCAATGATAGGGCCGCCGCTGCCCCACTCGGCCATGAAGGCAGTGCTGATGCCGCCTACATCCCAGGTAATGGCAAAGCCAACTTCTTCCAAAAAGTCGGCCTGTAGCTTTGAGGCCTTAAACTCTTCGAAGCGAATTTCTGGATTGGCCCATATTTCGTCGGCCATAGCGGTAAAGTTGCTTTGGTTGCGGTTAAGCCAGTTGACGATCTCGGTTTTTGTATTCATGGAGGATACCTTTTGTCATTTTTTGCCACGAATTACACGAATTCGCACGCATTGTTAGATGATAATCTACCACATTCGAGGGGAATGGGCAGGAAAAGAATAACGGCCGTTTTCCCAATCCACGAGAAAAGCGGCAATAACCAGTGTGTTAAACTTTACACTTTCCTTGTCGAATTATTCACGCATCCGTGCTTGAAGTTCGTTCCCGGTTCCATGTATAATACTATGTTATTGAGTAAGCAACAGTTAGGTTCTTTTAAGGAATGGAAATTAAATAACTGGCTCATTTAGAAGTTCAACTTCTCAGAAGAAGTTGAACTTCTTGCGTAACTTATTTAATCCTCTTCCTATAGGAAAGGAAGCTTTTTTGAGCCTATTTCACACCCAAATCCACAGAACTCTGCTTTAATAACACCGCCAAACGATCAAACGGCCGTTTGTGACAATACCTACAAGGTTGGTGCTTAAATTTATTTATTCGTATTGGAATTTGTCAGGATATTAGATGTAGGCAGAAGTGAAGGCTTTGATATTTTTACCACTATCCCCCCTCTTTCTTGACAACATCCCGGTCAACCAATATCGTGAATGGTAAGGACAAATGTAAGGCAATTATGATGAAATGCTTAGGATAAAATCACGCATCATTTAAGTGCTTGCCTAATGATACCTTCCCTTCATCTCTCCTATACTTCATTTATTGTTCTAAGCTTTGACATCACGGTAGGACAGCTTAAATTTGCTAAGGCACTGAAACTATGGTAGCACAAAATAGTGACAAGTTAATCGGACACCAATTAGACCAATACCACATTGAACAACTGTTAACCCAACGCAAAAGTAGTGCCCTTTATTTGGCACGTGATGTCCGCTCTGAGAATGAGGTTCTGCTGGAAGTCGCAAAACAATCGGTTAAGGAAAACCAAACTTTTGCCGATGCGTTTCAGCATAATATGGCACTGGTACAAACATTGGGGCACCCGAATATTGCCAGGGTGCTGCAAATTAGCCAGTCTGGCGGGAAACGGCCGTTTGCCGTCATCGAAAACCAATCCATCACCACCCTGGCAGACAAACTCGCCGACTGGGCCCGCGAAAACAACACCCTCCCCGTCATCAAAGCCCTTGAACTCGTGCGTCATCTCGCCGCCACCCTCAGCATTGCCCACCGCTCCGGGTTAATCCACCACGACCTGCGCCCCGGCAACATCTTCCTGCGTGAAGACAACACCCCCATCTTCGTTGACCTCGGTGTTCCCCACGTACCCGAAGTTATTGAGCAAAAATGGGAAATTGGGCAAAACAACATTATTGACTACACCGCCCCCGAACAACAGGAAGGGCGCGAAATCACCCCTCGCAGCAACATCTACTCACTCGGCGTCATTCTGTATGAGCTACTGGCCGGACACCCCCCTAAATTGCCCGCCACCTCCTGGGATATTTTTGACCGTGACGCCACCCCTAAAGAAGTCCCGCTGGAAGAAGCCCGCGTCGGTCTCACCAGCGAAACCTATCGGCTGGTACGTAACTGTCTTTGGCGGCAAGAGTGGAGCCGCTACGATAATGCCACAGAACTCATCAACGCCCTTGATGCAGCCATCGCGGCCGAACGCGCTTTGCCCAAGGTCCTTCCGGTTACCACCTCCACTCGGCGCTGGCTGCCCATTGCCATTCCTGTCGTTATTGTGCTAATCATTTTGGCTATTTTCCTTAACAGTGGCAATGATCCCAATGATGTGGAAGCCAATACTATCGTCCAGGCAACCACCGTTGTCCCAACAGCCACCAGCACGGCCACAGCAACAGCCACAACCGCGCCCACCCGTACCCCTGTTCCCGTCTTAATTCCACCAACCCTCACACCCACGCCTGAACTGGTGATTGAGCTATTGGAGCCGCTGCCGGGGAGCGAATTTGCCCAAGGCGACACCATTACCTTTGACTGGCGCTGGCCTGTGGAACTATCTCCAGGGCAACAATTTGCCATTTATCTTTTCTCCAGCACCCAGGTTACCCTGGTTGAAACCGTTAAAGAACCCATTTTGGGCTTTAATTATCGGGCGCGTATTCCTGTCAGCGAATTGAACGCCAGTGAGGCAACGGTTGATTGGCAGGTGGTGCTGGAAACGGTAGCAACTGGCAACAGCATTTTTGAAAGCGAAAGACGGCCGTTAACGCTACAGCTTGAACCGCCCACTCCAACGGTAACACCAACACCCAGCATCACACCGACCACTGATTGTGTAATTTCACCGCCACCTGGCTGGGTGCTATACACCATTAAATCCGGTGACAGCCTGTTTAATCTGGCAATTTCTGGCGGCAGCAGCCTTGACTTTGTGCTAAAAGTAAACTGCCTGCCACCAGACCCAGTGCTGAGCGTAGGGCAAAAAGTATATATTCCCAAGCCCCCGGCAACAGACACACCAACCCCGGCTCCAGTGCCACCTACTGCAACACCTGGGCGGAGCGGTGGCGGCGGTGGCGGTGACAAACCACCTACACCACCCCCATGATATTGATAAAGGGTAAAAGGGGAGGTTTAGACCAACACAGGTCTAACCTCCCCTTTTATATGCAGTAGCAGTTAATCGTTTAAGGGCAGCGCACGCAATCCTGTTGCTGTAGCGGTAAGATAGATGTAAGGATAGCTGTAAGGAAGAGATGGTACTGTGCTGCCAACCAGCTACGGCTACAACGCCCGTGCTGGTATTTTTGTATAGGGAACCTGGTATAAACAACTTTACAGTTTGGATGTAACCGGTTTGGCAGGAGTGTCATGAAACATAGAATCTTTGTATTGGTGACCATTGTAGGGTTTGCTCTTTATCTCTTTTTCACCTTGGGAACCACCTTTGCCGATGCAGCGGCCGTCATTGCTCATGATGACAATATTATTGTCCTGGAAGGGGGCACGGCTACACAATTGACAACGGGAGCGACCTCTGTTTTGTTCAATGACGTTACGAGCAATACGCTCCAGGTTGCGTCTATCATTGATCAGCCAGATTTTGCAACGGCCGCTTTTACTGTTAATGCCAATGGCACCTTTAGCTACAAGCATGATGGCAGCGAGAATTATTCGGACTATTTTGTCTATCAGGCGTGTGATGCAGGGGCAATTTCGTGCGACACGGCCACGGTGAATATTTCGATTACGCCGCAAAATGACCCGCCAACGGCCGTTAATGACACCAACAGCATCAGCGAAAACAACATCCTCTCCGTTGGTTCCCCCGGCGTTCTTGGCAACGACACCGACCCCGAAAGCGACCCGCTGCGCGTCACCAGTGCCAGCAGCGTCAGCACCAAGGGTGCCACTGTCAACGTCACCCTCAACACCGCTGGCAACGGCAGCTATACCTATGACCCCACCACCGCAGCCACGCTCCAGGCCCTGCCATCCGGGCAATCAACCGTTGACACCTTCAACTACACCATCAGCGACGGCAACGGCGGCACCAGCAACGCCACTGTCTCTATCACGGTTAACGGCCAAAACGACGCCCCGACATTTGTAAGTACGCCAGTAACAACTGTTAACGAAGATAGCCTCTACACCTACAACATCGTCGTCAACGACGTAGATACAGGCGACACCATTACCATCAGCGCCCCTACGCTACCGGACTGGCTCACCCTTACCCCCACCGGCAACGGCACCGCCACCCTCAGCGGCACTCCCACCAACGCCGAAGCACGGACAGGTTTCTTCAGTGTCTCTCTACAAGCCAAAGATACGTCCAACAGCACCGCTAACCAATCTTTTATCATCCAGGTACAAAATGTCAACGATGCTCCGGTTTTAGACAACAGCGGCGACATGGTTCTATCTAACATCAATGAAGACAACCAGAACCCTAGCGGAGACATTGTTCTGGCAATAATTGCCAGTGCCGGGGGAACCCGGATTACTGATGTAGATGCTAATGCAGCTCAGGGGATTGCAGTTATTGGTGCCGACAATACCAATGGTACCTGGCAATATTCCACCAATAATGGCAGCAGTTGGAATAGTTTCGGCGTTGTGACCGAAACGGCTGCTATCTTACTCAATAATTCTGCCCGTATTCGCTTTGTCCCCAACCTTGACTACAGCGGGCCGGCCGGAAACGTTATCTTCCGCGCCTGGGACCAAACGAGCGGGTCAAACGGCAGCACCGGCATTAGCACCGTCCCCAACGGCGGCACCACCGCCTTCAGCGTGGCAATAGAAACAGCTACGCTTACGGTGCAGGCCATCAACGATGCCCCTGTTTTGGACAACACGGGAACAATGGTGCTGCCCAACATCAATGAAGACGCGCTGGCTCCGGTCGGAGACACCGTTGCCAATATCATTCTTAGTGCCGGGCCAAACCGCATCACCGATGTAGATGTGAACGCTTTGGGAGGAATTGCCGTTATTAGCCGCGACAACACCAACGGCATTTGGCAATATTCCACCAATGGTGGCAGCAGTTGGAACCCATTTGGCACACTGAACGAAAACTCAGCCGTTTTGCTCAACCCCGCTGCCAAAATCCGCTTTGTCCCCACGCTGGACTACAGCGGGCCGGCCGGAAACATTACCTTCCGCGCCTGGGACCAAACAAGCGGGTCAAACGGCAGCACCGGCATCAACACCGTCCCCAACGGCGGCTCCACTGCCTTTAGCACGGCCACTGAAACGGCTACCCTGAATGTGCTTGCCGTCAACGACGCGCCTGTCATTGACCTGAACGGCCTGCTTGATGCCGGAACCGGCTTTGAATCCAGTTTTGTTGCCAACGACGGGGCTGTTGCCATTGTGGATACGGATCTGAGTTTGGTTGATGTGGACAATCTTAACCAGGCCAAAGCTCTCATCACCATCACCAACCCGTGGGATGGAGCCGCCGAATCATTAGCCGCCAATACGGCCGGCACGTCCATTAACGCCAGCTTCAACCCGTCCGATTCGACGCTCACCCTTTCGGGCAATGACACCGTTAGCAACTACCAAACGGTGCTGCGTACCATCACATACAACAACATTACCCAGGATCCGGACACACGGCAGCGATCCATTTCTTTTGTGGTCAACGATGGCTCAGACAACAGCACGCCAGCGACGGCTTTGGTCAACATACTCAACCCCATCATCACCGTATCCATGACGCCCAACAGCCAGGAAATCCCCAGCGGTGCCACGGCCTCATTTGATGTAGCCATTAAAAATGAAGGGAATGTGGTTTTAACCCAAATCAAAACCACCTCCTCCATCAATGATTGCGTTAAAGATTACACCACGCTGCAAGTTGGCGAAACCAAAACGTTTACGTGTGTACGCAATAACGTCACCGAATCATTCAACCATACGCTCGCCGTTTCGGGCAAAGACCCGTTGGGCGGCACCGTGACAGATAACAGCACGGTTACGGTGATCGTTGAAAACCCCAACATCCGTATTGTGCCGACAACGGTAACACCCACGGTTATTGAAGGCGATACCGTTACGTTCAACGTGACTGTACGCAACCCTAGCAACTTGACAACGTTAGCCAATGTCGTGGTGACAAGTGCTGAAATCCCCAACTGCAACCACACTATCGGCACATTAACGCCAAACCAGTCCAAGAGCTACCCTTGCACGCTACCCAATGCGACTGAAGCCCTAACGGCCGCTTTTACAGCCACCGATGGTAATGTCAGCGACACCAATTTTGCCTCCTTTGACGTTCTGGCACTCAACATCAGCATTACGCCAAACCCCAACGAAATTCCCGAAACGGGGCAAACCGTTGACTTTACCGTGGAAGTGCGCAACGAAGGCAGCAAAGATGTTGAGCTTACATCACTGACAACCGACACCTTTGGCAACATCGTCAACCTGCCCAATACCGATTGCGAACTTGGCGACATGCTTGATGCCGATGGTGGCACCTACGCTTGTACCTTTAGCACCACCGTATTTGGTACCCCCCCCAGCTACCAGGTTAAGCTGACCGTGGAAGCTGAAGACGATACGCCTATAACCGTTTCCAAGCAGGACAGCACTTCAATCACCATCCTGGCCGTAGCCTCAGATATTAACCTGACGGTTGAGGCCAGCCCCAACAGCGTGGTTGGCCCTGGGCAGATGGTGACATATACGCTTCAAATCGAAAATGCCAGCACGCTGCGTGATGTAACCATTACCGCGCTGGAAGATTCCTTGCTTGGCCCGCTGGCCGATTTGGATGGGGACTGTGAGATACCGCAGGCTGGCCTGGAGATTGCCAAAGAGGCGACGTTTGAATGTACTTTTAAGGCACCATTTGCCGCGAACTCAGGCGAAAAAGAAACCCATATCATTACGGCTCAAGGTGTTGATGAAGACAATGACCCGGTAGGTGGCAGTGCCAAGATAGAGATTCGCAGCTATCGTCTTGTGCTGCCGCTGGTACCCAAGGGTATGCGTACGCAGGATGAGCCAAATGATGTGTGTGCTGAGGCGTATCCGCTGGCTTACTTTGACAAAGAGTACCAATTCCTGGCTGAGGATGTGACCGACTGGTATGTCTTTGAGCTTGATAAGGCGACGTCGGTTACGGTGCGGGTGACGAATTTTGCCCCGCAAGCGGGACAGGCGGTTATTTATCGCTTTGATGGCAACAATTGCGATGCGCCCAGTGAAGGTGGTAGCCGCACTGTGGTCAAGAGTAATGGCGTTACCGGCACGGATAAAAGTGTGAGCCTGGGAACGATTTCGGCCGGTCATTATCTTGTCCGAATTATTAATGATGGCAGTACGACAACGGGGCAGAAGTATAGATTAACGATTGATGTCCCCTGATGTGGCTGGTGGCAATAGTCCCTGAAGACAAACGGCCGTTAAATCACCAACAACAAAACACCGGCGCACCGAGCCAACAGCGCCGCAGGCAGCGAAAGGAGTCCTGACAAAAAATGCCTATTCTAAAAAAAATGTTTCCCGTCGTCTTATTTGTAGCTGTTGCCCTGCTTTTTCTGGGCAAAACGGCCGTTTTTGCCAACTCCAGCAGCGACGACAACATTGATAACCCTATTATTGCGATTGAAAAAACGGCCGTTAACCCCGAAATTGTCAAAGGTGGCATCGCCGAATTTTCCATCACCGTCATCAACTCCGGCGACGTAATCCTCACCAACGTCCGCGTTGAAGACCCACTCACCCCAACCTGCAAAAACACCCTGGGCACACTAGACCCCGGCCAACAGCAAACCTACACCTGCCAACGCACCAACGTCCAGGCCAGCTTCCTCAACGAAGCCACCGTCACCGGGCGCGACCCCAACGGCGTCGTGGTCTCTGACACCGACACCGCCCTGATCAAAGTAGACAACCCCGAAATCAGCATCGTCATAGACACCATCACCCCCGTCATTCGGCGCAACGGCAACGCCCAATTTACCATAACCGTCTTCAACGACAGCAAAGACAACGCCCTCAGCAGCGTCGAGGTCATTGCCGACCAAGCCCCAAGCTGCGACCGCGAAATCGGCCTGCTCAATCCCGAAGCATTCTTCAACTACAATTGCACCGTTACCAACGTCACCGAAGCCTTCAACAACGTCGCCGTTGTATCTGGCACCAGCCCCGCCAGCGGCACCGTCAGTGCCAGTGACGACGCCCAAATTGAAATTCTTGACCTGGAAATGGAGCTACAGGCCAACCCAAGCCTCACCCCCGAACCGGGTACCATCATCCAGTTTACAGCCAAAATCACCAACACCGGCAGCGTAGATGTCAACCTGACCAGCCTGACCAGCACCCGCTTTGGCGACCTGCTAGATTCCAGCAACAGCAATGTCAGCAACAACAGTTGCGCTGGCAGTGGCTCCACCCCTACCCTGGTCGCCAACGGCGGCGAATACGTCTGCCAATTTGAATCGCCTGTTACAGGGCAGCCCCAAGTCATCACCGTTGATTTGATGGCAACGGCCGATGATGAATACGAGAACGATGTCACCGTCAGCGAAACCACCAACAGCAGCGTAACCATCACCAATACCCCCTCAGCTATCTCTGTCACGTTGGAGGCCAACAAAACCTCCATTCCCTCCCCAGGCGGGGTACTAGAGTTTACGGCAACCATCCACAACGACAGTCCCGTTGACACCGTTACCATTGACACACTCGAAAACAACATTACCGGCAACCTGCATAACCAAGGCACCTGCGCCCTGCCGCAAGGCCTTACTGCCGCCAGCAGCTATAGCTGCACCTTCCCCATCACCATCACCGGCGGTTCCGGCACCTCTGTCCCTGTTTCACTTCTTGCCGCCGGTTTTGATGATGACATTACACCCCACTCCGTGGAAGACGAAGCGCAAGTAAGCATTACCATTACGCCGCCCCTGGTGCAGTATCTGCCCATCGCAGTCAAAAATTGGCGCACAACCGACGAACCAAACAACGACTGCGCCCAGGCCTACGCCCTCAATCTCTTTAACCACCAATACCGTTTTGCCCCTAACGACAAAAACGATTGGTATATGTTTGATCTGAACAGCCAGGTATCTACCATGTCAGTAACCGTCAGCAATTTTGTCCCCAGACAGGGACAGGTTGTCGTTTATAAATGGAATGGCGTGAACTGTGAAAGCACCACCAATGGTGGTTCGCGTCAAATTGTGGGCTTCAACAACACGCTCAATACAACGTCACGAACGGTGACGCTCAATAATTTAGCCAAAGGTCACTATCTGATTTTGGTGATCAATGATGGTGCGACCAGCCAGACAAAATACAACCTGGTGATGGCCGTTCCTTAGGGTTCAATCGTTAATAACCTGGGATGTAGAAGTTGAACTTCTGAGAGAAGTTCAACTTCTGAGAGAAGTTGAACTTCTGAAACTGCAAAGTTATTTTTGATTGAACCTTTAGGCCAATCACAGAAATGGATTTAAATAGGCAAACCATTGTTAATGAAAACATCTATGCCGCATACGTTTGTAAAATCTAAACCAAAATGGGTTTGCCTACTGCAATTCATGCAATCAGTTTAAACCTGTTGCTAACCGATGGATGTACAGGATTTTTTTGAACAACCGCTTGATGATCGGTACCGGCTTGAAGAGTTAATAGCCGAAAAGAAGTATATTACTAGTTATATTGCCTATGACACTCAACAGGAACAAACGGTAGCGATTGATTTTCTAAAAGCGGAATATGCCCAAAACAAAGACTTTGTTACTCAATACACGGAGCGCATAAACGTGTTGACTACAATGAGGCACCCCAATTTGCCAACTGTGCTGGCTTTAGGCAACCTGCCAAACGGGTCACCCTACACCGTTTGGGAGTTTGTCGCTGGCTATCCGCTAACCGAGCGGTTAGACCAGCTTGCCAAACAGGGTTTGCCAGTTTACAGCATCTATGCGCTACGTATCATCCGGCAGGTGGCAGAGGCGTTGGCAAAGCTGGAACAGGCCCGGCTGTTTCATTACGCACTCGTGCCAGAAAACATCTTGCTCAAGACGTTTACGGTTAAATCTGATGATGCGGTAATGGTGCTGGATTTAGGGATTCCGCCTAACATCACGCAGATCCTGTCGTTTAGTGCTAACGGTAACAACAGCAACGCGGCTTATCTGGCACCAGAGCAGGCTAAACACGAACCCATTGATGGGCGTAGCCATATTTACTCGCTGGGAGCTATGTTGTATGAGCTGCTGACAGGACAGCTTCCGGGCAAGTTGGAGGGCAGTTGGGAGCCATTGGTGCGGCAGGTTGTGCGCGGGCGCACAGCTTTGGAAAAAGCGCGGGGCGATTTGGCGCATGAGACGTATGCGCTGGTTGATAAATGTTTGCGCCGGGAGCCGTGGCAGCGGTTTCCGACAATTGAGGCGTTTATTGAGGCACTGGACAAGGCCATTATGGCTGAGGATGTTCGTATTCGGACGACGGCGGATACGGTTTTTGTGCCTCGCCGGAACCAACGGCCGTTTATCATCACCGCCCTCAGCCTCATCATCGCCGTAGCCGTGGGCAGCGTCTTCCTGCTGCGCGGGTTGCCCACCGACGAAGCCCCGCCCACCCGCAACGTCAACGCCGCCGCCTTAACCACCCCACTTGTCGAATCCATCATCATACTGCCTACAGCCACGGCCACCAGCGAGATCATCGCCAGCCCTACGGCTGCCAATGCCGCCGAAGTGATTGAAGCCACACCCAGTGCCACGGCCACCAGCGACATCACCCCCAGCCCCACACCGACCCTAACCCCTTCCCCCTCGCCCACGGCCACCGCTTCGCCAACGCCACAGCCCTACGTGCGCGTTGTGTTTAGCTCGATCAGCGTCCGTACCGGGCCGGGAACGCATTATGACACCATTGCTTTTATGGAGGAGGGAGAAACGGCCGTTATTATCGGCCGCAGCGACAACCAGGAAATCTGGTACAACATCCAACTCGACAATAACTTAACCGGTTGGGTTGCCAGCAGCGTCACCGCCATCGAAGGCGGCACAGATCCCGCATCCATTCCCGTGGCGGCCACCATTCCACCATCACCAACCCCAACCGCCACCCCAACCGCCACCCCAACCACCATTCCCACCGCCACACTAGAGACAGACGACGGCGGCAGCGGCGGCGGTTCGCCCAAACCAAAACCATCAAGTACCCCGCCGCCACTTCCCGGTGCCGGTGGCTAACTTGCTGCTGGTTAACACGAACAGGTATTTAAATCGTGAAACGAAACCGACTACTCTTTATCATTCTTATCATCATGACCGCCTTCTCCACGCTGGTTATGCTAGGAGGCGTGGCAACAGCGGTTGCCAACAGCCTGTCCAACACAGCCGCCACCATCCCACACATTGATTTGAATGGCAGCAGCCAGCCGGGGCTGGATTTCTACACGGCTTATACCGAAAACATCGGTCTGCTACCGATTGTTGACACATCTGCTTTGGCTATCACCGACACCAACAACATCTATCTGGCTTCGGCCACCGTCACCCTGGTTGACCCCCTGAACGGCACCGCCGAAACGCTCAAGGTAGACACCAGCGGCACCACGCTGGTTGCCACCTACAACGCCAAAACCGGCGTTCTGTCCCTAACCGCACCCAGTGGCAAAGACACCTTAACCAACTTCCAAAAGGTACTGCGCACCATCTGCTATGGCAATGATTCGGACGCCCCCGCCCCCACCCCCCGCACCGTGCGCTTTGTCATTAGCGATGGCAGCACCGAAAGCCCGCCGGCCAATGCCATCATTGACATCGAGCCAATTAACGATGCCCCCCTTCTCGACAACAGCAACACCCTGCATCTATCCGACATCAAGGAAGATGATCTCAACAACCCCGGCAATCTGATTGGGGATTTGCTCAATGGACAAAACGGGGCGCTAATTGATGATTTGGACGGACCACTGGAAGGTGTTGCCATTGTGGCGGCCAACAACAGCAGCGGCAAATGGCAGTTTAAGACGGCCGCTAGCTGGATAGATGTGGGGAATGTGACGGCACAAACGGCCGTTTTGCTCGACCCCAGCACCCAAATCCGTTTCCTACCCGCCCCCCAATTCTCCGGCAACGCCAGCATCAGCTTCCGCGCCTGGGATCAAAGCGATGGACACAGCAGCGGCAGCACAGGCATCAACACCAACATCAACGGCGGCTCCACCCCCTTTAGCAGCAACACCGCCCAGGCCACCATTGTCGTAACCCCCCAAAACGACGCGCCCGTCATTGACCTCAACGGCCCGGACGCAGGCACCAAATTTCAAACCATTTTTACCGAAGACGGCGGCAAAATTGCCATTGTAGACGAAACACAGCTCACCGTCACCGACCCCGACTCGACGCAGCTTACCGAGGCCCTGGTGAAACTGACCAACAAACCAGACGGCAACCAGGAATCGCTGGCGGCTCAAGTCACGCTACCCGAAATTTCCGGCAGCTACAATGCCAACTCCGGCGAGCTGCGGCTGCAAGGGCCAGCCACCCCCGCCCAATTCCAGCAGGTGCTGCGCTCCATCACCTACAACAACCTGTCGCAAAACCCCACCAATAGCGACCGTCTGGTCGAGTTCACCGTCAGCGACGGCATTAGCACCAGCGTCAAGGCCATTAGCACCATTGCCATCAACCGCACCAACGATGCCCCGGTACTGAACACAACCCAACCGTTCACCTTGTCAGCCATTGAAGAAGACGACCCCGGCTCGTTGGGCAGCCTGATTAGCAACGTGATTACCAGCAACAACCCCAATGCCATTACCGATGTAGACAATGATTTTCGCGGCATTGCGGTGATTGGCATTGACAACAGCAATGGCAAATGGCAGTACCGGCTCAATGGCACCACCACCTGGTTGGATTTTACGGCCGTTTCCAGCATCAGTGCCACCCTCCTCAGCAGCGACGAGCGCATCCGCTTTGTCCCCCATGCCAACTACGCCGGCAGCGCCAGCTTCACCTTCCGCGCCTGGGATCGCAGCGGCAACAGCCCCATTGGTGCCACCAACATCAACACCAACATCAACGGTGGCACCTCGCCCTTTAGTGCCGCCCAGGCCAACGCCACCATTGACATCCACAGCGTCAACGATGTACCCATCCTTGACCTGAACGGAGCCGCCCCCGGCCGCGAATTCACGGCCAGTTTCAACGAAGCCCAGGGGCCGGTCGCCATCGTCTCCCCCACCCTCACCCTGCAAGATGTGGACAACATCAACATTCAAAGTGCCATCATCGAAATCAGCAATTTGCTAGACCCCAGCCAAGAGATTCTGGGCATAACCAACCCCGGCAACTTTACGGTAAACTTCAACCAGGCGGCCGGCAGTCTGACCATTTCCGGGCCGGCTCCCATTGACCAGTATCAATCCCTGCTGCGTACTGCCACCTATAACAACCTTTCACAGGCTCCCAACGATGCCGAAAACCGCTTTATCATCTTTACCGTGACCGATGATGGCGGCGGCATTAGCGAACCTGTAACCAGCACAATCCGCATCAACCCGGTTAACAATGTGCCGGTTATCAACAGCTTTGCCATTACCGGCACCGAAGACGTGCAAATCCCTCTGTCGCTGGGTCTGTTTAACCAACATTTTGCCGACCCCGACGGCGACGACCTGACCGAGCTAAAAATTACCGCGCTGCCAGCCAACGGCACCCTGCTTTTGGCAGGCACGCCCATCGCTGCCGGGCAACCCATTCCGGCGGCGCAAATTGGGCAACTGCGCTTTGCCCCCCTGGCCGACTGGCACGGTATCACCAGCTTTGAGTGGAATGGCAAGGATAATGAGGTGTATCCGGCCAATGGCGGCACGGTGACGGTGACGGTTATGCCCGTAAATGATGCCCCCGTGCTGGGCGACGTGGGCAAGGAGGGGGATGAGGATCAGCGTCTGTGGTTTAGCCCCGGCGATTTTGCCATGCAGTTTTATGACCCGGATGGCGACTCGATGATAAGCGTTCAGGTAAAATCGCTGCCGGCGCGGGGGACGCTGCGTTTTGGCGAAACGGCCGTTTCCATCAACGACACCTTTGCCGCCAACACCCTCACCCAGCTTTCCTTTACCCCCGAAAAAGATTGGACAGGGATCATCAGCTTCGACTGGAACGGCTCCGACGGCGAACTGTCGGCCGAGGTCGTGGCGTCGGTGGTGATGACGATAACGGCCGTTAATGACCCTCCTACCCTGACCCCCATCGAAAAATTTGGCAGCGAAGACAACGCCCTCCCCTTCACCCTGGCCGACTTCAACGGCGGCTACAGCGACATCGAGGGCAATCCGCTGCAAACCGTTGAGATCACCGCCCTGCCCGCCAACGGCACCCTGCGGCTGGACAACAACGCCGTGGTGGTTGGGCAAGAAATCAACGCCAACAACATCGCCAACCTCAAATTCATCCCGGCGACCAACTGGTCTGGCACTACCAGCTTTGGCTGGAATGCCAGCGATGGCGAATTTTATGCGGAGGCAGGCAGCCAGGTGCAGGTGACAATAACGGCCGTTAATGACCCACCCACCCTCGACCTCAACGGCGGTGAACCCGGCACCAGCTACAGCGTCGCCTTCCTGGCCGACAGCGGCACCGTTCACATCGTCTCCCGCAACCTAACCCTCATTGACATTGACAGCGAAGACATTGTTTCCGTAACCGTCACCCTGCAAAACCGCCCCGATGGCGACGTGGAATTCCTGACCGCCGACACCACCGGCACCAGCCTCACCCTGTCTTACAACGAAGACAGTGGCCTCCTGAAACTCAGCGGCGGCGATACCATTGCCAACTACCAAAAAGTGCTGCGCACCCTCAGCTACCGCAACGACGACCCCAATCCCACCATCACCACCCGCATTGTTACCTTCATTGCCAGCGACGGCACCAACAACAGCGATGTGGCGCAAAGCAACATCATCCCGCCCTATCAAACCCATTTGCCCATCACCCCCAAGCAATTCAAGCGCACCGACGAGCCAAACAACAGTTGCCAGCAAGCGTTCTCGCTCGCTGCCAACCGGGATTATCAGTTCTTGCCCAACGATCAGGAAGATTGGTATCAATTCACCATGCCGGCCGCCGGTGTGATTACCATCGAATTAACCAACTTTGTACCGCAGGGAGACGGCCAGCTTATCGCTTATGCTGGTACTTGCCCGAACGGATTGACCTTGTTAGGACAAAATGGCGACCACAGTGCCACCAAAATCCTGAATTTGGGCAACAGACCTGCTGGAACTTATTTTATACGTGTGTTCAACGGCAGCGCACCCAACACCAAAGATTTTTACCGGCTGCGAATCCGTTACTGAGTTATTTGACATGACGCTCAGAAAAGCCAAACGGCCGTTAATAAACCCTGTTTGGTACATGATAGATGACATAAGGTGCGAAGAAATAAAATTGATGCTATGATACAATCTGTTGTAATTCAGGCACTCTGTCTGAACGCATCACTCACCGCAGTTTCATCATAGGACATTGATGTTTGTGTCGCATGTTTATGCAAATTAATACAGGTAGGGGTACAGTGAAGAAAAGCGTACATTTTCCCATTTTCTCAATCGTCTTATTGATGTTCCTGGTTTCCGCTGGCGCAGTGCAAGCGGCAGGCCCCATTGCACAAAACGATAGCAATATCATTGCCGAAGGTGCAAGTATTCAGGTGATCGCACCCGGCGTGCTGGTTAACGACAGCGACCCGGAGGGTGGGCCGCTAACCGTCACCACCACACCCGTCACCTTGCCAACGCACGGCACCGTGGTGCTAAGCAGCAATGGTGCCTACACCTACACCCACGACGGCAGCGAAACCGACAGCGACAGCTTTGTCTACGAAGTGTGTGATAACGAACTGCTTTGTGCCACGGCCACAGTGTCAATCACCGTTGTCCCCGTCAACGACCCGCCCAGCCCCGTCAACGACTCAATCAGCGTGGCCGAAGGCAGTTCCGCCTCGCAATCGGCTCCCGGCGTGCTGGGCAACGACCATGACGCGGAAGGCGACACCTTAGCTGTAACCACCACGCCCGTCACCCCCCCCGCACACGGTACGTTAACCCTCAATGGCGACGGCTCCTTTACCTACACCCATGACGGCAGCGAAACAACAAGCGACAGCTTTGTCTACCAGGTATGTGACAATGGCACGCCGTCGCTGTGCGCCAATGGCACCGTCAACATCACCATCAGCCCCGTAAACGACGCCCCAACGGCCGTTGATGATGAAGCCACGCTGCTCGAAGGCGGTTCGATAGCTGTTCCCGCTCCCGGCGTGCTGGAAAATGACGTTGACCCCGATGTGGGCGACTCGCTAAAAGTGAACCCGGTAACGCCAACGGTGCTGCCGCTGCACGGCACAGTCACGCTCAACAGCAATGGTGGCTATACCTACACCCACAACGGCGGCGAAACCACCTCCGACTCCTTTAGCTACCGCGTCTGTGACGCTGGCACGCCGCGCAAATGTGACGAAGCCACGGTCTTTATCACGGTTGAACCGGTTAATGACGCGCCGCAGCCGCAAAATGATACGTTGACGGTGGCCGAGGGAGAAACGGCCGTTATTCCCGCCCCCGGTGTTCTTGAAAATGACAGCGACCCCGAAAACGGGGTTCTCACCGTCACCACCACCGCCATCAGCGGCCCCAGCCACGGCACCGTGACCCTGCAAGCCACCGGTGTCTACACCTACACCCACGATGGCGGCGAAACGACAAGCGACAGCTTTGTTTACCAAATTTGTGACGATGGCGACCCGTTTGAATGCGCCCAGGCGACGGTGCAGGTGACAATAACGGCCGTTAACGACGCCCCCACCATTGACCTCAACGGCACCGGCGGCGGCACCGGCTTCACCGTCCCCTTTGCCGTTGGCGGTGGCCCCGTCAACATCACCGACACCGACCTGGACGTAACCGACCCCGATGATACGCACCTGGAAACGGCCGTTGTCACCATCGTCAACCTGCAAGACAGCGCCGCCGAATCCCTGGCCGCCAACACCAGCGGCACCAGCATCGTCGCCAACTACAACGTCCTCCAGGGGCAAATGGTTCTCACCGGCACCGACACCCTTGCCAACTACCGGCGCGTGCTGCGCAGCATCACCTACAACAACACCTCCCTCACCCCCAACACCGCCGCCCGCAACATCAACTTCGTTGTTAGCGATGGCGAACTCAACAGCAATATTGCTACCTCTGTGGTCAGCATCGTAGACTCCAAAGTTGCCATTGGTGTCACCCCCGAACGGCAAGATATCAACGCTGGCGAGACCGCCCAGTTTACCGTGGTCATCACCAACACCGGCAACGTTGCGCTAACCAATGTCAACGTAGTCAATACCCTGGTGGACAACTGCGACCGCACCATTGACACACTCGAAGCAGGGAAAATCAATACCTATAGCTGTGAATTCCCCAACGTCATCAACAGCTTCCTCAACCAAACCCAGGTCACTGGCGTTGATCCGCTCAACGACACCGTGAGCGACAGTGCCACCACCTTTGTTAACGTCAACAACCCCATCCTCGACATCATTATCCTGCCCCCAAGCCAGGACGTAGCCTACAATGGCACGGCCAACTTTAGCATTGGTGTGCTTAACATCAGCAACAACGTTGACCTCAACAACGTCACCATCAGCATCCCCGAAGCCCCCAACTGCAACCGCTCGCTGGGGTCATTGCCGGCCGGTGACGACGCAGGGTATAGCTGTTCACTCGCCAACATCACCAGCGAAGTGGTGCTGCTGGCTACCGTGACGGCCAACAACGCCAACAACAACAGTCCCATTAGTGCCACCGACTTTGCCGAAGTGCAGGTCTTTGACATGACCTTGACGCTAACGGCCAACCCCGCCACGCTGCGGCAGCCCGGCGGGACGGTGCAATATTCTGTAAAGGTGGTCAACCAGAGCAGCAAGGAAGAGTTAACGCTCGACAGCCTGGTAAGTGAACCGTATGGGGACGTGACTAACCCAGACAATCCGCTGATCACAGCCACAAGCTGTGTGGCGGGTGTCACCATCGGCATCCGTGGTGACAACTACACCTGTGCGTTTGAGGTGGAGCTTCTTGGCCCAGCAGGTGATTATGAGGCGACAGTAACGGCCGTTACTTCCGACACCAATAACCGCTCGCTGCAACGGAGCGACAGCGCCACCGTGCAAATGATCCAGAAAATCTACCTGCCCGTCATCCCCCACGGCCGTCGCTTCGACGAACCCAACAACTCGCCCTGCCAGGCATACCCCATCAGCACCAACACCACCCATGAATTCCTGGCAAACGATGACAACGACTGGTACCGCTTCTTGCTCGACAACACCGGGCAAGTCACCGTCGAACTCACCGACTTTGCACCCAAAGATGGTCAAATCTGGCTCTGGTCTGGCTCCTGCGACAGCCTCAGCCTCATCTCCATCAACACCATCACCACGGCCAACAAAACCGTGAACCTGGGTACACGCGCTGCCGGTACCTACCACATCCTCATCGTTAACGGTGGCGACCCCAACTTCAGCGACCCGTACAAACTACGAGTTAGCGTAAAATAGCAACCACGCTTTCGATCAAAAAAGACCTGCCAAATGGCAGGTCTTTTTTTATTACCAATCGTAGCCGAGGATTCCAATCTTCGCGCTTCAACTTTAATCAACACAAAAGCAAAAACAAAACAGCCTTAAGATTCCGCCGCCGCCAGTAGCAGCAGCAGCAACTGCCCCAACCCCTGCGGCAGCTTCGCCGGGTCAATATACTCATCCAACCGGTGGGCATTGCCCGATTCCGTTAGCCCCACACAAACCGCCTGTGCCCCCATGCTTAGCGGAATGTTGGCATCGGTGCTGCCAATGATATAGGTTACAGTGGGGCAACCAACAGCATGGAGTGCCGACTCCGCCAGCTTCACCAGCGGCGATTGGCGCGGAATTTGTCCCGCCGGCCGATTCCCCACCTGCGTCATCGTCACCTTCACCTCACCTCGCTTCTCCCTCTCCACCCGCACCACAATCGCTTCCACCTGCTGCACCAACTGCGCCAGCGCCTCAGTATCCTCCGAGCGCAAATCGAGCAGGCAGGTGGCTGTTTGGGCAATGGTGTTAACCGACGTGCCGCCACCGATGGTGCCGATGTTGTAGGTGGTTTTGGGAGTTTTGGGAACAGACAAGGCATCAATTTGGGTAATGATGCTTGCCAGGGCGTGGATGGCGCTGGCCTGTCCAAAATTGGCCCAGGAATGGCCGCCGTTGGCCGCCACGTCCAGCCGGAAGCGGCGCACGCCAATCGCCTGATGAGCAATTTGCCCATACAGCCCCCCCTCCACGACCAGATAGGTGGCAGATTTACCAAAGCGTTCACCCACTGCCCGCATCCCGCGCAAATCCCCCATGCCTTCCTCGCCAACGTTGGCAACAAACCAAACATCGGCCTGGGGGCGTAGGTTAAACTGGTTCATGGCTTCAATGAGGAGCAGCAGCCCGGCCACGCCGGTGGAGTTGTCGCCGATGCCGGGGCCGTAAATACGGCCGTTTTTTCGCGTCACCGTCAAATCTGTTTCAGCCGGAAAGACGGTGTCCATGTGGGCCGACACAACCACCGGAGACAAGTGGGACATCCAGCCGGGAAAACGGCCGTAAACATTATCCACTGCATCCCGGCTCACATCCAGCAGCCCCAGCGCCGTAAAACGCTCCGCCACATAAGCCGCTCGCGCCTGCTCGGCAAACGTCGGGGAAGCAATCTGCTGTACCGTAATAATCGTCTGCATCGCCTGGTGGAGCGACTGCTGAAAATGGGACAAAGCAGCCTGCACCGCCGGCTGCGCCGCAATTGAATCAATCTGAGAACTCATCTTCCTCCTGTCCTATCCTGAAAGTAGGACGCAGATTTACCTGATGTTCCTGATTAAAATGATCAATTAGGAACATCAGGTAAATCTGCGTCCCATTTCTCTCACCGTAGCACCCGAATCAACAAAATGCCAACAATAGAAGTCACCAGCCCCAAATGCAGCAGTAAGTTGCTGTCTACAAACCAGCCGCTGCCGGGGCCAGGCACAAGCTGTAGCACAAAATTCAAAATAATTAGCCCCAGACCCAGCAGCGGCAAAAAGCCAGGGCGATCACCAAAAAAGTCACCGAGTTTGTCTAAGAGTTCGTTCATCACTCACTTTATATGGCTCAAAATAGGGCAGGAGGCGGGAGGGTAAACGGCCGTAAATCTCCACCCCATCCACCCCATGCGTCTCCGCATCCACCTGCCCCCGCTCATGAAACAGCGACATCAAATCCCCCCGCTTATAGGGCAGCAGCACATGCAGCGGATGCAACGCCTGCACCATCGCCGCCTCCAGTGCCACCAGCAGCTCCTCAATGCCCTGCCCCGTCAGCGCCGACACCGGCACCGCCGCCCCCTCAATTTCCAACTCAGCCGCCAGCTCCGCCGGGTCTTCCACCTGGTCACATTTGTTCAACGCCACCACCATCGGCAGTTGGTCAACCTCCAACTCCGCCAGCGTATCCTCCACCGCCTCAATCTGCTCTAGCGCATTGGGGTGGGTGCTGTCCACCACGTGCAGCAGCAAATCAGCATTTTGAATTTCTTCCAGCGTGGCACGAAACGCCGCCACAATCTCCGTCGGCAGCTTTTGGATAAACCCCACCGTGTCGGTAAACAGAACCTCGCGCCCGCCCGGCATCACCACCTTGCGCGTGGTCGGATCCAGCGTGGCAAACAGCATATCGGCCGACAAAATATCGGCCCCACTCAGCTTGTTGAGCAGCGTGGATTTCCCGGCGTTGGTATACCCCACAATGGCAATCACCTTTAGCTCCGTCTGCTGCCGCTTCATGCGGTGGCGTTCCCGGTGCGCCCGCACCGCCTCCAACTGCTTTTTGATATGGCTAATGCGCCGCCCAATTTCCCGCCGGTCGGTTTCCAACTGGGTTTCACCGGGGCCGCGCAGCCCCACGCCGCCGCCCATCCCCCCCACGCGGCCACCCGCCTGCCGCGCCAGGTGCGTCCACATCCGCGTCAACCGAGGCACGCGGTATTCAAGCTGCGCCAATTCTACCTGCAACTTACCTTCCCGCGTTTGGGCGTGCAGAGCAAAAATGTCGAGGATGAGGGCGGTGCGATCCAGCACCTTGATCTCTTCGCCAAACACTTTTTCCAGCTCGCGCTGGTTGCGTGGCGACAATTCATCATCAAAGATAACGACCCCCGCTTCCAGTTCGCCAATCAGTGCCTTGATCTCCTCGGCTTTGCCGGGGCCAATGTAGGTGGCAATGTTGATCTTATCCAGCCGTTGAATGGTTTGCCCCACAACTTCCAGACCAGCGGTGGTGGTCAGCCGCGCCAATTCATCCAGGCTGTCTTCAACGGGCAACAACGGCCGTTCCTGCTTCAACTCCGCCCCCACCAAAAATGCGCGTTCCCGTGGCGCTCTTGTTCCATGCGTTTTTGTCGAAATAAAAACCTCCATTTCGGTAATCGGTAATCGGTATTCGGTAATCAGTAATCGGTAATCAGTGGACTCTTGGACTGATTACTGTTTACTGATTACTGATAACTGTTTACTGATAACCACTAATGCAGCCCCATCACATCCATCTCACGGGGATGCTCAACGGCGTACTCATAAACAATCGTTTTCGTCTCTTTCGCTGCCAGCGATAACCGCCATTCTAACATATTTAGCTCGGTTTGTTCGGTCACGGCCGGAGAAACTTGCTCTAGTTTAATCTTGATTGCCTCGTGGCGCGATACGGGGATTTGGTCCTGCACGACAACGGTAACGGCCGTTTCCAGCAAATTCTCCAGCTCAATCCTGTAGCTATAGCGCAGCCGCCGCTTGTCGCTCATAAACCGCTTGTCCACCTCCCGCCGCACCATCTCCCGCTTCACGGTAATCCGCTCCTCCACCCCCAGCAGCAGCTCCAGCTCCCCACCCATGGGGGTGTAGCCAAGCTGCGTCTTGCCAATAAACTCATCTTCGACAAACAAATTGGCCTGCCCTGCCAGCAGCGGACTGGAGCCGCTGTTGTCCACTTTGGCACGGCGAAAAACGGCATCGGTGTGGCGCGGCACGGCCAGATAGTCTACCTTGGCTTCAAAACGGTGGTCAGAAACGGCCGTTTTATGCGGCGACCCATCACTTGGAACCGTTGTTTGCCCCGGAATGCGGAACACCACCGCGCTGCCCACTTCCTCCACCTCTGCCACCACCACCTCGGCATCAGCCATTTTTGCCATCGGCATCGCCGCCGGAGCCATAGCGGCCGGAGCCATAGCCGCCTCTGCCGCCATCGGTGCCGCCGAGCGCAGTGCGCCGCCACGCGGCAGCGGCTGCGGCGGCCGGTAAACGTCCACATACCACGGCTTGAGCTGCGGCAGCCGCTGGTTCAGCGCCGGCCGCGCCGTGGAAACGGTCAAGGCCACGCCGTTCCAATCCTGGCCGCTGTTTTGGGTGATGTTGGCAAGGGTGGTGAGGTGGAGAAAACGGCCGTTTTCCCGCAAGCGCAAATCATACAGCGGCTGCCACCCGGCATTCCCCACCACATACGACACCGTGGGAAAAAACGACCCCGCCGACAGTGCCTCAATTTCCACCTGCGCCTGAAACCGCTGGCGCGGCCGCGCCGCACGAAGCGCGTCCAAATCCTGGCGCAGCTTTTGCAGCCGGGCATTGACTCCGCGCTGCTGCCCGGCCAGGTCACGAAGCTGCTGCCGTACGCCGTCGTCCTGCTCTTGCCAGAAGGCCAATAGCTGCTGCTGGCCGTCGAGGGTCATCTGTCCACGGGCAATGCCTTTGGCAAAAACGGCCGTTTGTCCCCGCAGCCCGTCCAAATGGCTCAACTGCGCCTGCCACCCCGCCTCGGCATCCTGAAGCTGGCGCAGCTCATCCTCAGCCTGCTCAATCCCCTGCTCCAGCTCCCGCACCTTCGCCGCCGGAGCCTCGGCAAAATGCTGCCGCACCACGTCCACGCTCAACAGCCGCACCCGCGCCTCCCCCCGCCCCGTCACCCGCAGCGAATCGGCATCCAGCGTCATTGGCAAATCATCCAGCAGCAGCCGCTGCCGCCCCACCGCCACCACACACTCCCCGCCACACACCACCCGCGCCCGATCCGGGTACACGGTCACGTCGGTTACTGTTGTTGTTAATTGAACATCCATTGTTTGGGAAGTAATCGGTAAGCAGTAAACAGTAAACAGTAATCAGTCAACAGTAAACAGTTGAACTGTACACCGATTACCGATTACTGATTACCGCTCACATTCGGTTTTTCCAACAAAATCGGCAGCTCAATATGAAACGTGCTGCCGGGGCAGCGCACTTCGTCGCAGCCGGGGCTTTCTACCCAAATGCGCCCGCCGTGCGCCTCAATAATTCCTTTGGCAATGGGCAATCCCAGCCCAGGGCCATCGCCTTTAAACTTGGTTTTGCCCGACGAATGGAGCTTGACATCGGAGGTGCTGCCAAATTTGCGAAAAATCGCCTCCAAATCTTCGGGATTGATGCCGATGCCGGTGTCGGTAATTTGCACGTCAATATAATCAACGGCCGTTTCCACCCCCTCCGGCATCACACTATTCACCGTCACCATTCCCCCATCCGGCGTATACTTCAGCCCATTCATAATCACCTTCGTAAACGCCTTCGCCAGCCGCTCCGCATCCCCATAAATCCGCTGCTGCACCGGCAGGGGCTTAATAATCAAATCTACATTCCGCGCCGCAAAATGGCTGCTCACGCTGTCGGCCACCATCAAAATAATTTTCTCCAGGTAAAACTGGTTGTACTCCAGCTCCATCGTCCGCAAATCGAGCAGCGACACGTCAATCAAATCCATAATCAACGCTTTCATCCGCTCCAAACCAGAATTTAGCCCATTGACATACACCCTCAGCGTCGTCTCTTCCTCCGTTTCCGCCGCCAGCATCTTGGCATACCCTTCCAGAATCGTCAGCGGCGTACGTAACTCATGCGCCGCCACCACCACAAAGTTGCTCTTGGTGCGCTCAAACTTCTCCGTCTGCTGCCGCAAAGCCACCACATGATCGAGCATCACGGCGTGGTCAATATCGCTGGAAAGCCGCGTCACCTCAATCAGGGCATAGGTCAGCATGTCGTCCAGGTCGCGCCAGTGGCGCAGCGCATCCTGCGCCGAAAAATGCTGTTCCAACCGATTGAGCAGCTCATGTTTTAACACCCGCAGTGCCGTGCGCCAGTCGGCGGCAAACGGGGCATCGTAGCCAATTTCGGTGATGGCCCAATACTGGACTTTGCCGAGCTGGTTTTCCGGCGCGGACTCAAGCTCGGCTACCACCAGGCGCAGCAGTTGGGCAATTTCGGCCGGCCCGACCAGCATGTTGGGCATCTGCTTGCCCACTGCCTCCGCCAGCGGCTCAATCTGCTCGCTTAGCCATTGCTGCAAGGGGGAAAGGGTGCGGTTAAAGAGGAAGAGGCTATGAGGTTGAGTCAACGGCCGTTTCTCCTTGTGCAAATAGGACGCTGATTATCCTGATTCTCCTGATAAGAAAAATCAGGTACATCAGGTCAATCTGCGTCCCATTCTTCATATCTTACGCCACCAAATCCCGCTCCGCCACCGCCCGGTCATAGCGCACCCCGTTTTCGCGGGCAAAGCGGCGCAGCGCCGTCAGGGCGCGGTCAGCGTACCAGCGGTACCGTTCCGATTTGCCAATGGGCTGCTGCGGCGGGGCAAAAAGGCCAAAATTGGCCTTCATCGGCTGAAAGCTCTTGGCCTCGGCGTGGGTAACATAATGCGCCAATGCCCCCATCATGGTGGTCGTGGGCAAAATGACGGGGTGCTGCCCTTGCAGCAGCCGCGCCGCGTTGATGCCCGCCAGCAGCCCCGACCCCGCATTGCCTACGTATCCCTCGACCCCCACAATTTGCCCGGCAAAAAAGAGGTCGGCACGGTTGCGGTATTGCATGGTAGGGTGGAGCATGGTGGGGGCGTTGATGTAGGTGTTGCGGTGCATCATGCCGTAGCGCATAAATTCCGCCTTTTCCAGCCCCGGAATGAGCCGCAGCACCCGCGCCTGGTCGCCCCAGCGCAGGTTTGTCTGGAAGCCAACGATGTTGTAGAGCGAGCCAGCAAGATTGTCTTGCCGCAGTTGAACGACGGCAAACGGCCGTTTCCCCGTCCTCGGATCAATCAACCCCACCGGGCGCATCGGGCCAAACGCCAGTGCCTTTTGCCCCCGCGCCGCCATCACCTCAATCGGCATACACCCCTCAAAAAAGTGGGGGTCTTCCTGCTCAAACTGCTTGAGCGTAATCGTTTCGGCGGTCAGCAGTGCCGCGCAAAAAGCATCGTACTCCTCGCGGTTGAGGGGGCAGTTGATGTAGTCGCCGTCGTCCTGCTCGCCCTCGTCGTAGCGGGATTTGCGGAAGGCGATTGCCATGTTGATGGAGTCAAGGGCGACGATGGGGGAGAGGGCATCGTAAAAGTAGAGGTGGTCTTTGCCGGACAGCCGGGCGATGTTGGCGGTGAGGGCGGGGGAGGTGAGGGGACCGCTGGCGATGATGCACGGTTGGTCAGGAACGGCCGTTACTTCCTCGCGCACCAGCTCAATGTTGGGGTGGTTTTCAATCGCCGCTGTCACCCGTTCGCCAAACCCGTCCCGGTCTACGGCCAGGGAGGAGCCAGCCGGAACGGCCGTTTCCGCCGCACAGCGCAAAATCAGCGACCCCAGCCCGCGCAGTTCCGCCTTTAGCAGCCCCGGTGCCTTATGCACCAAATCCGACCCCAGCGAATTGCTGCACACCAGCTCCGCCAGCTTGTCCGACACATGCGCCGGGGTTTGCTGGCGCGGCCGCATCTCAAACAGCTTCACCCGCACGCCCAATTCCGCCGCCTGCCACGCCGCTTCTGTCCCGGCCAGCCCACCACCAATGACAATCAGTTCGTTTGTTTGCATATGCTTTCATTTTATCACATTCGCGGCTGTTCAGGTCTGGCGTTTTGGGCGATTAGGGATTGGAGATTGGAGATTGGAGATTGATGAAGGTTCACAATCTCTAATCTCCAATCTCCCTTCTCCCTTCTCAAGGATGCCAGGTGATGGTGGGCGGAACGGCCGTTTGTTTATATGGCCCATTGCGTAAATCGTCAAAATAGCCGTGGCTGGCAAGACCGCTGTAGGAGAAGATGGCGTGGCCGGCCGTACCCAGGCTGCGAGCAGCGTTGATGCGGGCTTCAATTTCGGCAAAGGTGCAGTAGCCTGCGCCAATGCCGGGGATAACAAAACGGCCGTTGCTGTCCCCCTGAAAATTCTCCACCAGCGTGCGCCAGCGCGATTGCGTCCAAAACCCCTCGCTGTTGCAATCAAAGCTGCTGGGGTAAATCATGGGCGAAATCGAGTCAATGTAACCCCCTTTCACCCACGCCTTCGAGTCCTGATAGTAGTCGTAATACCCTTCCTGACCGCCCCAACCCCAATAATCAATGTAGATCGGCCAGACGGCGGCGGAAAGCCACAACCCTTGCTTTAGCGGCACAATTTGCTCATAAAACTTGTTAACCGTGCCATTGACCTGCCGCCGCTGCCAGTCAGCATAGCCGCTGCTAAAGCAGGAGCCGCCAAAGGCCGCCAGGCTCACGGGGTCACAGGAGGCACTGCCACTGTCATAGCGGATGTGGTCAAGGTGGATGCCGTCCACGTCATAGCGCGTCACGAGGTCGCGGGCGACGGCCAAAATGTGTTCATCGTGGTAAACCGAGGCCGGCGTGGCGCGTTGATAGCTGCTACAGGCGACGTTGCCATTGCTATACCATTGCAAGCCGTTGTTTTTGCCGTTGGTGCTGCCGTGGGCATCAAGCAGCTTGTAGTAGAGGTGCTGCGGCGTGGTGTTGCTGGGGGGCGTATCGCACCCTGTCCACACGGGGTAAACGTTAAGATAGGCGTGAACCTGGATGTTGTGGGCGTGGGCTTGCTCAATCATCCGTGCCAGCGGATCCCAGCCGGGGTTTTGCCCCAGCGTCCCAGTCAGGCGGCGCGACCACGGCTCCAGGCCAGGGGTGTAGAAGGCATCGGCTTCGCCGCGCACCTGGAAGAAGATGGCGTTAAAGCCAGCATAGGCAGCATCGGCCACAATCTGGTCAATTTTGCCGGGGTTGCCGCTGCTGCTGCCAGTCCAGTCGAAGCGGGAAACCCACAGACCGCGAAATTCGGTCATGGTGCCAGGCTGCGGCGTGGGGGTGGGGGTGGCGGGGTCAAGTGAGACGGTGTTGATTTCGACAAAGGCGAGTTTGTTGTTTTGCGCGGTTTGGCCGCTACGAATGGTGAGCCGGCCGTCGGTGACGTGAGTTTGAAAAACGGCCGTTTTGAACCAGTTCCCCTCGCTCGGCGTTGCCTGCAAGACAGTCGCCCCTTCGGCCGTAAAATGGTACACGCTGTCGGCGTGGGCAGGGTCGCCCGCCACCAGCAGCAGTTCATACACCCCGTTTGGCACAGAAAGTTCCCACACCGCATCCGGGTTTTCCGGCTTTTGCAGTTGGATGAGCGTGTCGTACCGTTGGTCGGGCGCGTTGGCAGAGTCGCGGTCGCGGGTGGTGGCACTGGTGTCGCTGTTCCAGCCATAGCTGAAGCCATTGCCCCGGTTGGAAAAGGGTGCACCACTGTCAAGCTGGTAGCCAACGGGCAGGGCAACATTGGCAGGCTGGAAGTTGATTTTGACAAGCGGGGTGCCATTGACCGGCCCCGGCGTGGGGGTGGGCTGGCTGTGGATGACAACGGGCAAATAGGCACGCTGCCCGGCCTGGCTGTCGGCGTAGAGGGTGAAGCTGATGGAGAGGATGGTGACGATGAGGGTGAGGGTGATGAAAAACGGCCGTTTTGGCATGGTCAATACTCCTTCATACCAGTAATCGGTAAACGGTGAACGGTAATCAGTAAACAGTAATCGCTAATCGGTACAAGTTGGGTGACTGCTGTTTGCTCATCGTGCATCGTAACATGCCGCCAGCCGCTTGACACCCCCCGCAAGCGGGAATACACTCCCCCTTCACACAATATTTGCGCCCTTTTGATACAGTCTGTAGCAGGCAAATGTACATCAACAGATATGAGGATTAGGCAAATGATGCAAAAAAGTATGATGCCCTGGGCGTTAGTAATCAGCACCTGCCAAAATGGCAAGATAAGCCTTGGCAAAGCGGCTGAATATTTAAATATGCACGAATTGGACTTAAAGACCCGGCTTATTGAATTGGATATCCCGCTACAAATTAGTGCAGCAACCTTGGCCGAGGCTCAGGCAGAAGTACAGGCTTTAGACAGGTGGTTTGAGCAAGTTGAGGAGATCAAATGAGTAAGCAAAAAAAACTTTCTCCAGTACTTCCCCTATACATTGAACAAGAGATTGCTAAAATGAAAAATATTTTGCGCCGCTATGGAGCAAGCAAAATTATTTTATACGGTTCATTGGCACGAGGGGATTTCCGTGGAGATTCGGATATTGATCTTTGCTATGAAGGGATCCCTGACGAAAAATTTTTTACAGTTCTTGCTGATTGCATAATGACAACGGCAATACCTGTAAGCATTATAAATTTGAATGATGCCCAAGGTTATCTTAAACAGCGAATTTTAAGTGAAGGGACTGTCTTGTATGAGCAAGAGCGAACTGGGGAAAGAAATTGATTTTGGGATTGAGAACTTAAACAAGATCCATTCCCGTATGCTGGATTTTGTAGTGTTAGAGGTTGACCACGAGCTGAAAGTATCAGCAATGACCTATGAATGTTTGGGATACTATAATGCTATTGAACATTTAATGTTGCGAATCATTAAATATTTGAAGATGACTAAACCATCTGGCGCTTTTTCTCATCGAGACACACTTGTCCTGTATGAAAAATTATTGCGAGAAGCAAGTATTGATACAGAAAGTGAGACGGTCAAGGTCATAGAAAGCCTTATGGCTTTTCGGCATGTTGCTACCAAGATATATGGATTTCTGATAGATTGGTCTAAACTCCATACAGTTATTAAAGATATTGAGTTACAGCATGAGAATATTATCCAAACGTTCTTGAAGCTGTTTGATACGCTTTGAGATACTGGTTGTGAATGCGCCTTGACGCATCATGGAAAGCAGGTTGTAGTAAACTACCTGTCTGTTGGTATAGGGTAGCTAACCATTTGGGACTTAAGGATATGGAATTTTCGACTGAACTGGCGTATGCAAAATATTTGGATGCTCAGGATGAGCTGGCTTCGTTTCGGGAGCGGTTTGTTTTTGAGGATCCGGAGCTGATTTATCTGGATGGGAATTCGCTGGGGCGGATGCCGAAGGCAACGAAGCCACTGCTGAATGAACTGCTGGACAAATATTGGGGGGAGCGGTTGATTCGGATGTGGCGGGAGGGGTGGTTTGATTTGCCGCGCACGGCGGGGGCGAAGGTGGCAGGGGTGATTGGGGCGCAGCCGGCCGAAGTGCTGGTGGCAGATTCGACCTCGGTCAATTTGTTCAAGCTGGCGTTGGCGGCGGTGCAGGCGCGGCCGGGGCGGCACAAGATTGTGACCGATAACCTGAATTTCCCTTCGGATTTGTATATTTTGCAGGGGATTTGTGAGGTGGTAAAACGGCCGTTAACCATCCAAATCATCCCCTCCCCCGACGACATTCACGGCCCTGTGGACGCATTGGCCGCTGCCATTGACGACGACACGGCGTTGGTGACGCTGACCCACACCGTCTTCAAAAGTGCCTACGTCTACGACATGGCCGCCGTGACCAAGCTGGCACACGATGCCGGGGCGTTGATGCTGTGGGATTTGAGCCATTCGGCCGGCTCGGTGGTTGTCGAACTCAACAAGGCCAACGCCGATTTGGCCGTGGGCTGCACCTACAAATATCTCAACAGCGGCCCCGGCGCGCCCGCCTTCCTGTATGTTCGCCAGGATTTACAGGCGGAGCTTGGCAACCCGGTTTCGGGCTGGATTGGGCAGAAGGATATGTTTGATTTTGGCCTGGATTACAAGGCGGCTGATGGCGTAAGCCGCTTTTTGACCGGCACGCCCACGGTGCTTTCCATGGCTCCGGTGCTGGTGGGGGCGGAACTGCTGCTGGAAGCAGGGATGGAACGGCTGCGGGCGAAGTCGGTGCGGCAAACGGAGTATTTGATCAAGCTGTGGGAGTCGGAGCTAAAGCCGCTGGGCTTTGTGCTGAAGTCGCCGCTAGATGCCGCCGTGCGCGGGTCGCATGTGGCGCTGGGGCATGTGGATGCGTGGCCGATTAACCTGGCGTTGATTAACGAGAAGAAGGTACTGCCCGATTTCCGCCAGCCTGACAACATTCGGCTGGGAATTGCGCCGCTATATACGTCGTTTGAGGATGTTTTTACGGCCGTTTCTCGCCTCCGCGCCGTGGTGGAGGAAGGGTTGTATGAGAAGTATCGGGCATCGGCGACAGGTGTGACTTAGAGATTGGTTGATTGGAGATTGGAGATTGGTGAAGGTTCGTAATCTCTAATCTCCAATCTCCAACAACCATATGAACCAACCACAAAAATTCACCACCAGCGCCGGCCGCCACATCTACAGCTTTCAGGTGCAGGCGTTTCCCGGCTTGGTGGGCAATATTTACCTGATTGATGACGGGGACAGGCTGATTTTGGTGGACACGGGGTCGGGGATGCCGCTGTCGAATGAGGGGTTGGTGGCGGGAATAACGGCCGTTTCCCAAACCTACAGCCTCCCTATCACCCTCGCCAACATCACCGACATCCTCATTACCCACGGCCACATTGACCACTTTGGCGGGCTGCCCTTTGTGCGTCAGCACACCAACGCCCCGGTTGGCATTCACATATTGGATCGGCGCGTGTTGTCTAACCACGAAGAGCGCATGGTGTTTGCTTCCAGCCGGCTGGAAGCATTTCTGGAAAATGCAGGCGTGTCGGTAGAACATCGGCGCGGGTTGATGAATGTCTACCTGTTCTCCAAAAATTATTACCATTCGCTGCCGGTGCAGTTTTTGCTGGAAGAAGGTAAGCCAACGGTAGGCGACATTGGCGTATATCACGTCCCCGGCCACTGTCCGGGGCAGGTTTGCCTGCGCGTGGACGACGTGCTGCTAACCGCCGACCACATCCTTTCCCGCACTACACCCCACCAGGCTCCGGAAAGCATCACCAACAACATGGGGCTGGGGCATTACCTCGATTCACTAACCAAGATGGAGCAGGTTGAAGGAATTCGGCTGGGGCTGGGTGGGCATGAGCAGCCGATGGACAATATTTACGGCCGTATTGCCGAAATCAAAGCGTCGCACCAGCGGCGTTTGCAAAAAATCCTCGACATTTGCACCACACCCAAATCCATTGCCGACATCAGCCGCGATTTGTTTGGCAAAGTCGAGAGCTACCATGTGCTGCTGGCCCTGGAAGAAGCGGGGGCGCACGTGGAATATCTGCACCAGCGGGGTGAACTGGTGGCAGCCAACATTGCCGAAATTGAGAAGGAGCCGCGCCCCGTCGTGCAGTATGTGCGGGGTTGAGCGGTGATCAAGGCTTCGCTGTAGATTGGTTATTGGTTATTGGTTGGTTGAATCTCCAATAACCAGTAACCATTCAAACTCTAATCTCCAATCTCTAATCACCGAAAACCGGGCTGCGCCCCTCCATTTTTGCCATAAACGCTTCGTTGAGATCGTTGGAGAGGATCATGGCGGCGTTCCAGACGGCCATGTAATTGAGGCCGTCGGCAACGGAGTGGTCGCGGGTGTAGGTGATGATTTCTTTGCTGCCGCGAATGGAGAGGGGGGATTTGCTGGCGATGAGGGTGGCGAGGTGGGTAACGGCCGTTAATAATGACTCCCGATCATCAAAACAGCGGTTCACCAGCCCAATCTCTTTCGCCTCTGGCCCATAAATGCGCCGCCCCGTGTAGGCCATTTCCCGCGCCATGCCGTCGCCAATCAGCTTGGGCAGCCGCTGCAACGTTCCCAAATCAGCCACCATCCCCATATCAATTTCTGCCACCGTGAAAAACGCATCCTCAGTGGCATAGCGCATGTCGCACGCCGTGATAATGTCTACGCCGCCGCCAACGCAGCCGCCGTGAACGGCCGTTAATACCGGCTTGCGGCACTTTTCAATGGCGTTGATAGTCGCCTGTAGCTGCAAAATAAGCTGGCGCATCGTTTCACGCATCCGCCCTTCGCACTCGTTGCTCACCTGCTGCCGAATGGACATCAGCAGGCTGACATCAATACCAGAGCAAAAATGTTTGCCCTCGCCGCTCAGAATAATAACCCGTGCTTCGGGGGTCGCGTCCAGCGTCTCAAAAATGGTTTGCAGCTCACGCCAGCCAATCTCATCCAGCGCATTCACTTTGTCGGGGCGGTTGATAGCAACGTGGGCAATTTTGTTTTCGATTTTGACGGTAAAACGTTGATAGTCCATGATTCCTCGTTAAGATGCTTCCTGGAGATTAGAGATTAGAGATTATGAACCTTCACCAATCGCCAATCTCTAATCTCCTTTTCTTATGCAAATTTATGACCGTTTTTACTATTTGGCTAACTATATGCCATTTTGGGTGTGGGGCAAAACGGCTACAATTTGGCATTCTTGTAGGGCGAACAAGGGCTTCGGCAGGATGAGGCTTGAAAATCCTGTTAATCTTGTAAATCCTGTCAAAAGCTCTTTGGTTCTGATGGAGGTAACAGTTGGAAATTGGGTGTTTTGTGCCGGAAACGGCCGTTCTTGAACCCCTCCTCAGCGAATCTGCCGCCCGCCACAACCATTTATGCCCACGCCAGGTGTTGGGAGTGCGGCTGGGGCTGTGTGGGCTGCGGCTGCTAGGGCTGGTGGGGGATGATTATTTGCCACGCTTTGCCAACGCTGACAAGCGGCTGCTGACGATTGTGGAGACCGATGGCTGCGGCGCGGATGGGGTGGCGGTGGCGACGCGCTGCTTTGTGGGGCGGCGCACGCTGCGGGTGCTGGACTTTGGCAAAATGGCGGCGACGCTGGTGGACACCTGGGGCGAATTGCCCCCCGTGCGGCTGTGGCCGCACCCGGAGGCGCGGCTGCTGGCGCAGGATGTGGCCGAAGATGCGGAAAGCCGCTGGCACGCCTATCTGGAGGCGTATCAGCACATTCCTGACAATCAACTGCTGCGGGCAGAGCGGGTGACGTTAACACAGTCAGTGGCAGAGATCATCAGCCGGCCGGAGGCGCGGATATTGTGTGCGGCCTGTGGGGAGGAGGTGCGGAATGAGCGGGAGGTAGTGGTTAACGGCCGTTTGCTCTGCCGCCCCTGTGCCGGAGAAAGTTATTACCGCTAGAAAGACGCAGGTCGTTACATCAGTGGTTCCTGCAAGAGATTAGGAATATACCTTGGCAACTTCCTCTTGTACCATCTGCCTGATCATGATTCGCAAGTCATCTTTTTGCAGCTGCTGAACCATAAAATGATGCAAAGCAGCATTAATCAATGTTTGATAATTGGCATCATGGTCGGCTGCCTGTTGCTTGAAAAATGCAATGATTTGGTCGTCCAATCGAATAGTAATGCGTGTTTTTCCTCGGTTGGCAAGAGCGGGAATTAGCTCGGCCGTTGGCCGCATACCTTGGAGCTACTCTTCAGTCAATTCAGGCACATCCGACAGATCAATTTCTTCATCTGTCATAGCTACCAACCTTTCCCAATCCGTCCCAGTAATTATCGTTGCACCTTCTTTAGTTAATAAAATATCGTTTTTGTTCATGTTTTGTGGCCTTCCGTGCTGAAATGATGCGAATCTTGTTGTTTTCTCGATCTGTATGCACAGCGTCAAATAGCGTATTTCGCCATAGTCAAAGCGTTTGTCTTCAGTTGTGATGGTGTAGCCGTCAAAAATTTGAATGACATCAGCAAAGTCAATACCATGAACTTGTATGTTTCTTTGTCTTTTAGCGTCATCCCATTCAAATTCCATGTCAGTATTGTATGCACAAAGAGTACACAGATCGAGATTTATACCTGGAGATTAAATAGAAAAAGCCCCGGCAGGTTTTGCCGAGGCTTTTTTCATCTACACCAATGCAGGAGAGTTATTCAGCGTGTGAAACCAGCATGTGGGTTGCGCCCCAGGCCAACAGCAGCACTGGCAGCACATAAAGCCAGTTGAGGCCAAAGAGCAAAACGGTAGCGATGGCAAAAATGATACCAGCCCACCCCAACATATCTTGCGTGGTTTTTGCGGTTAATGTTTTTGTTTGCGCGTATGTACGAATGACGCGCTCCCCCAGATAAAGCGTGGGCAGGAAAAGAAGAAGTGCCCACCAATTGAAGGCAAACAGCCTGGTTACAACACTGGCTACCCCAACACTACCTAGTACAACAAAAAATGAACCACTGACGAGACGCCACCGCATGACCTGGTTGGCTTCATGCTCTTCCGGTAAATCGCCTTCCTTTGTCAGCATCAATGATTTTGCCTTCGTATCCATACTTGTTTTCCTTTGTTTTCATGCGCCCGCATGTTTTTAAAACGAATGGGTAAACATTACAGAAAAACACCCCCTTTTGTCAACCCTTTTTTTTACTTCATAAGGATTTCTTAAGAGGTGCTGTAAGGAGAATTTTCTTACCCTTCTTTTCACGCATTCTTACTCCTTCTTTACTGATAACGGCTGGTGGGTGGCCTATACTTTACCAAACGGTACGCGATGCTATTGTTTACTGTTCACTGTTTACTGATAACCGTTAGGAGGGTTGTATGCGTCGTTTTTGGTCATTAACGGCCGTTTTTCTCACCATCACCGCCATCATTGCTCTGGGCTTCTACCACGCCGCCGCCAACGTGCGGGCGCAAGGCAATTCAAATACCTATCTACCCTACATTAGCAAAGCCATTCCCCCCACGCCAACCCCCATTCCCACGCCTCAGCCCAATGGGCTGGCTAATGGCTCCTTTGAAGAAGGGTGGACAGACATGCCACCTGCCCCCGGCAACCTGATTAACCAAAAACCCAACGGCTGGGACTATTTCTGGGTGGAGATTGGGCAACCCCTCTTTGACTCCACCGATCTGTCCGGCGGTGTGCCGGAATCGATCCACAAGCTGGCAAACCAGTTGCCGCCGGATGAGCAGCCCGGTGGCCCCAAGGCGTTGATTTTGGATGGAACGGCCGTTTACAAAATCTTCCACTTTGGCGCACCCTTTGGCGGCGAGCTAAACCAAACGGTGGAAAATCTGCCGCCTGGCTCCGTTTGGAAGCTGACAGTGCCTATTCAAGTACACCTGCATGGCGACCCAGATGCCTATGGGGCAGAATCAAGCGTGTGGGTCAATGGCGAGGGAGGCTGGATCAATGGCTTTGTCATGGGCGACCGGCAATGGTATCGGCACGAACGCATTTTTGTGGTGCCAGCCGACGGCAAAGCATTTATTCAGGTTCGCGTCAAAAGCAAGTGGTTCCGCTCCAAGGATTTCTTTATTGACGATTTGCGGCTGGAACAAGTAGAAGGGCTGCAGTTTGAACGGGCGGTAAGAACAGGTTTGAAAGATTAGAGATTGGAGATTGGTCAATCTCTAATCTCCAATCTCCAATCTCTAAATCAGCCCAAGTTGCTGGGCGCGGAGGGCGGCTTGGGTGCGGTCGCGGCTGTTGGTTTTTTGCAGGATGGTGCTGACGTAATTTTTGACGGTGCCTTCGGCCAAATAAAGCTGCTGGGCAATAACGGCGTTGCTATGGCCTTGCGCCACCAGCCGCAAAACCTCTAATTCGCGCTCGGAAAGGGGGTCGCTGAGTTCGGGGGCGGGGGTGGGGCGCTGGCGTGACAGTTCAGACAGCACTTTGCGGGCAACGGATGGGCCGATGAGGGCACTGCCAGCGGCGACAGTGCGAACGGCCGTTGCCAACTCCTCCCCCGACACATCCTTGAGCATGTAGCCCATCGCCCCCGCCCGCAGCCCTTCAAACAACGAAGCATCATCGTCAAAAGTGGTCAAAATAAGAATGCGAGCCTCCGGCCACTGCTGGCACAGGGTTTGGGTGGCGGCCACGCCGTCCATCACCGGCATCCGAATGTCCATCAGCACCACGTCTGGCTGGATTTCGGCGTAGCGGGAAACGGCCGTTTCCCCATCCCCCGCCTCCCCCACCACCAGCATATCCTCCTCCAACTCCAGCAGCGTCCGCAGCCCGTCACGCATCAGCCGCTGGTCATCCACAATCATTACCCGAATTTGCTCTATCATTGCTGTGAGTGGGGATTGGAGATTGATCAATCTCCAATCTCTAATCCCTAATCCCCTATTCCTATTGGAATTTCAAAGCGCAGTTCCGCCCCACCCTCGGCGCGGTTGCCAAGCTGGGCGGTGCCGCCTAGCTGGTTGGCGCGTTCGGTTAGCCCTTGAAGCCCAAAACGGCCGTTTTCCCCGTTACCATTCCCCACCCCCTGCCCATCATCCGCCACCGTTAGCGTAATCCGGTCGCCGTGGGGGATGAGAGCCAACCACGCCTGGGTGGCGTTGGCGTGCCGCTGCACGTTGGTCAGCCCCTCCTGCGCGGCGCGAAACAGCGCCAGCCGGTGGCTGGTGGGCAAATCGGGCAGCGCGTCGGGCAGCAACAGGTGAATGGGCAGGCCGGTGGCTTCGGCAAAGGTGTGGCTGAGTTGAGAAACGGCCGTTGGCAGCGGCAAATCCTCGGCCAGCGGCGAGCGCAGCGTGGCAACCGCCTGCCGCAAATCAGCCAGTGCCTCCTTAAGCTGGTCGCGCATCGTTCCCACCACCGTCGCCGCCCGATCCGGCTGTTTGGGTATCAGCCGCTGCGCCCCTTCAAGCTGCACCACCGCCACCGTCAGCCGATGCCCTAGCGCGTCGTGCATCTCCCGCGCCAGCCGGTTGCGCTCTTCGGAAACGGCCAACGCTTCGGCCTGCGCCGTGTACGCTTTCAACTGCTCATGGCTTTCCCGCAGCTGCGCCAACAGCTCTTCGTTGTGGCGACGGGCGTTGTTGGCCTGCTGCAAGGCGGCACCAAAGCTGGCAAAAAAGAGATAGCCGCCCAGCATGGGCAGTGCCGCCAGCCAGTTTTCCCAGCCAATGGCGTTCAGCAGCCCCTGGAAGGCGGCGATGAAGAAGACGATGACCCACGCAAACCCCCAATAAAGTGAAAGAAAGAGCATGGATTGGGCGCTGAGAACAAAAAGCAGGGTTTGAACGTGTTCTGTGTGTTCGGGGGAGAGATAATAGATTTGCAGCACAAGCGCAAGCTGGATGGCGAAATAAAGGTGCGGCAGCCAGGGGCGGGTTTCGGTGTATAAAAAGAAGCCCATGACCACGCCAAAGGCGAGAACATAGCTGCCTACCTGCCACTGGAGGCTGGTGGTGGGTAAATTAAAAATGACAAGCACGGCAACGGTTAGCCAGGTCGCATAGGCGGCGATATTGAGGAGCCAGAAGCCGTAGTTGCTGATGCGCGTTTGAACCATGGGGGAAGTATAAAGTAAGAATTAGGAATTAGGAATTATGCATTAGGAACGGAGCTTCATAATTCATAATTCGTAATTCATAATTGATAAGGATTTCGGCGATGAGGAGGTTGGGTATCCAGCAAAGCCAGGCGGTGGTGATGTAAACGGCCGTAAATTCCACCTCCGGCAAGAAAGCCTGCCCCAGCCCCAAATAGAGCCGCAGCGTGACGGCGGCAAACGTCAGAGCATAGTTGCGGATCATCCACTGCTCGTGAGCGCGAACGTTGCCGGTGCGGATGCGCTGGTAAGCCATTGCCCCTGTGAACAGCCAAAGAACGGCAAGTAGCGAAAAGCCAACCTGTGCCGGAAAGCCGCCGTGTGCCAGCCGTGCCATGTAAAAGCCGCTGAGACCGCCCAGCAGGATGCCGAGCAGGTAGATGCGCCCCAGCCAGCGGTGGAGGGATAAAAACCGTTTTTGCCGCAGTCGGGGCAGAAACTGGAAGGGGCCAATGAGCAGGGCAACAGAAGATGCAAGGGCGTGGGTGAGGATGCCGCTCATATGCGCCAGATAGGTGAGCCGCTGCTGCGGGAAGTAAAAATCGGTGTTGCGACCGCCATAGACAATGGCGGCATAAAGGGCGACGCCGGTAGCGAGGAAGGCCATAAGACCCCAAAGAGCTTTTTTGCCAAGATTTTTGTTCATGATTCTATCTCCGTGTGGTGTGATGGGGATAGAATAACGGCCGTTTAGTCATATGCGATAGTGCCGACTGGCACGTGCCGGGTCATATACTTGCCCTGCCATCGTGTGCGCGGCCATTAATGAGATGGGGAGACTGGGAGATTGGGAGATTGAACAAATCTCCTAATCTCTCAATCTCCCCATCTCCGGCCAACCAATGACAGTATTTGTGTCTGATTTCTACGCCACCCAGCCACCCAGAAAGAATTGGCCGCTGAAGTAAAGAAACAGGATAAAGGAAGGGTAGAGGATGAGCCGGTGGAAAAACGGCCGTTTCTCCCCCCACTCTCCCAGCAGCCAAAACAGCGGGAAAAAGGCCAGGGCGTAGCGGGAAAATGAATACAGCGGTTTGACGGGTGAGGTGGGCAGCAGGATAAACAGCAGCATCGTTGCCATGTAAACCCCATAAACCGCCCCAAAACGCTGCCAAACCAGCCAGGTTCCAGCCAGCAGGCCAATGACAACTGCGAGGTTGAAGGCCAGCACCAGACGGCTGCTGGTAAGCTGCCCGCCCCACAGCAGCAGACGAACGGCCGTTACCACATCCTGCCCCGGCACCCCCACCCGCTGAAACCAGTGCGCCGCATAGACTGCCGCCAGCGATGGCAAGCCCAGCCAGGCGCGGTAGGCCATAAAGAGGATGGGGGCCAGCAGGGGCAGGGGCAGAAAAACGGCCGTTTGCCAATCCCGCCTCCCCTGCTGCCACGCCAGCAGGGCCAGTGGAAAAAACAGCAGCCAGCCATTGAGCCGGGTTAGGGCGGCGAGAAAGGCAAGGAGACAGGCAAGGGCAAAACGGCCGTTTTGCCCCTGCCACAAGCTCCCCACCACCAGCAGCAAAAATAGCGACTCCGTATACCCCGCAAACAAAAAAAAGCCGGTTGGAAACAGCACCCAATAGACCAGCCCCCGCATCGCCGCCCGTTCGCCCACGGCCGTTGCCGCCAGGCGATGCAGCAGCGGCAGAAGCAGCAGCGTGGCTCCATTTGCCAGCAGCAGTGCCGCCACCGCCAGGTTGCCCCCCAGCACCTCGCCCAGCCCGCGCACCAGCAGCGGATAAAGCGGTGGGAAAACCGAATCCTCTTCGCGGGCATACCCTTCACGGGCAATACGCAAATAGATGTTGGCATCAAACCGCTGCCACGGCTCTAGCAACCAACGCGCCGCCCCTGCAACAAGCCCGGCTTGCTGCGGCGGCACCATGCCGGGCAATGCTGTCGGCGGCAGCAGCCACACGCTCACGCCAGCCCACAGCGTCAACAGCAGCCGCACAGCGACAAAAAGAATAAGGGGAGGGGTGAGTTTGGCACGCATCACTGATTAAAGGGATTGGAGATTGGAGATTGGAGATTGTGAACCTTTATCAATCTCCAATCTCCAATCGCCTAATCTCCAACTCAACTACCCGGTGCCACCAGCAGCCCCGGCGTTTCAAACAGGCTTTCCGGGGGGACAACAACCCAATACAGCACCAGCCCGCCGTCGTACTGGTCAAGCTCAACGGGCTGGGAGTGGTTTTGCACCCATTCGATGTTGGCAACGGCCGTTTTTCCATACACCCCCAACGCATCCGGGTCAAACAGCAGATAAAGCGAGGTGCTATTCCGCAGCAAGTCGCGCAGGGACGTTTCGTCCATGCTGTCTAAATCAACGGTGGTCAAACCGTCGTGGCTGGCGGCTGCGGGCAGCAGCACAATGGCATCGGGCGAGAGCTGGCGGGAAACGGCCGTTAACACAGCTTCCGGCATCGTCACTGGTTGCACCCTCAGGCCACACCCCATGAGCCAGAGCGTGAGGAGAAAAAACGGCCGTTTTTGCCACCAACCCATCCGTCCAAGTCTTTGCCCATTCGCCGCCATGCCCACTTCTCCCATCCACAATCCAACAATATGACTCGCGCCCATTTCAAATATCCAAAATCGCGCCGCCCTTCGGTTTACTCCCACCATCACTTTGCAAATTCCCCAGCGAACGCAGCGTTTGACCGCTTTGCGTCAGCTTCACCCCCACGTTATTCAAATCATTGCCCGTTTCCGTCAGCGCCCCACCCAACGACCGCAAATGTTTGGCAACGTTGCGTAAATCGGTGCCGACCTGTTCCAGGCGATCCGACCCATTCTTCAGCCGGTTGGCCGCATTATCAAACAGCTCCGATTCACCAAAATCAATGCCGCTAATCACGTCAATCCCCATCACCTCAGTATATTTAGGCTGGACGCTGGGAATACGAATGTCGTCCAGCTCTTGCCCAAACCGATCCATCACCTTTGCCACATCCTGAATCTCTTTGTAGCATCGCTCCAACGCCGTCGCCGCTAGTCGTGATAATTCACCCGCGCTAGGCGTATCCCCCTTGCCGCCGGTCAAAAACAGACTGGCCTTCACGGCACTCTCCCCCGCCGATTCGATGGTGTTGCCCGTTTCATCCAGCAGTTCCGGCAGCCGCTCCACCAGATCCATAATCTTGTCGCGGTTGTTCCAGACCAGGTTCACTACCTCGACCACTTTGTCCATATCCAAATCATCAAGGTTTTCCCAAATCTTTTTAAACATCATTCCTCCATTGTTGTTGACAAATCTGGGCAACCTGGGAACAAGTTGTAAACCAGGTACCGCTGTGGTTAATCATGTATTGGATCAATTTCTCCAGCATTTGCAGCCGATGAAAACGGCCGCTTATTTGCGGGTGCATCGTCAGCGTATAAACCCCGCCATAGCGGTATGCCCCGTCAAACTCGCTGCTCCAAATTTCATAAACGTGCGATGGCGACGACAGGCCGGCGCGATAAGGGTGAAAGTTAAAAAGATAATATGGCGCATCATCCAGCTCCCAGGCCACGGGAATTTCCACAATATCGGTGGTTTCGCCGTCCACTTCCAGCGGATAGGGTTGAAAGTCGTCAGCCATCAAGCTGCTGTCATAGAGAAAACCTGCTTCCTTAAATAGTTGCAGCGAATTCGGGCTAAGATCCCAGGCGGGAGAGCGATAGCCTAACGGCCGTTTACCCACCACCTTCTCCAACGCCGCAAACCCCTTCGCCAGCACCTCGCGCTCCTCCTCCCGGCTCAACTGATTGGGGTATTCGTGCAAGTAGCCGTGATGCCCAATTTCATGCCCGGCGGCGGCGATTTGCTCCACCAGATGAGGATAATTTTCGGCCGTTGCCCCCGGCACAAAAAAAGTAGCAACCACCCCATACCGCTGTAGCAATTCCAGAATGCGCGGTACCCCCACCCGCGCCCCATACTGCCCCCGCGATAAATAAGACGGTGTGCGAGGGTAGGTCGTTGCCCACAGCAGTTCAGCATCAAAATCAAAGGTCAACAAAACAGCGCATTTATTATCATCAGGCCACATACTGTCCTCCAAATGGGGAGATTATAGCGGGAAACGGCCGTTTTCACCCAATCATTCATTTTTTTCAATGTCTACGCGAATTTTCAGCACCCAGAAACAACTGGCTGCACCCCCAACAAAAAGATTATGTTGATTTGTCGTTTGATCTTATGAAAACTCTTGCTATAATGCCAAGAGGTTTTAACTAACATAATCTTTTCACAATCAGGCAACATGTAGCGGAATCGTTTGTTTTAGCAGCACCTTGTAGCCACCCAAAGTTGGATCAATCCCATTGATCAACCCCACAACGAACCATTGGCTATACGCAAACCAGAATGTTATGGCGGCGGACAGGAGTAACTGGGCAATGGAACAGCAACTTCTTGATTTTCTTAAGTTTTTGGAAGATGAATTCAAATATTCCAAAAATACAATTGCAGCCTATAAAAATGACCTAACTCAGTTCCTCCACTTCATTCTGGAGCAGTCGGGCAATAAACTAGATGAATGGAGCCAGGTGAACGATGTGCATGTACAGGCATATGTGGTCTTCATGAAGCAGCAGCCCTATGCCTCATCATCCATTGCCCGCAAGGTTGCCGCCGTCAAATCTTTCTTCAACTATCTTTTTTCCCGCGAACAGATTAAACACAACCCCACCATTGACGTTGAATCGCCCAAAGTCAAGAAGCGGCTACCGCAAACCCTGAGTTTTGACGAAGTTGAGCAGCTGCTCAAGGCACCCATGCGCAAAAAAACGCCCAAGCATTTGCGCGACACGGCACTGCTGACGCTGCTTTATTCCACCGGAATGCGCGTAACTGAGGTTGTTTCGCTGGAATTAAGCGATGTCAACATGGCAAAGGGGCTACTGCACTCACCCATTAAAGACGGGAATGCGCGTGAACTGCCCTTCGACGACAGCACAAAACAGGTTTTACAAACGTACCTGGATCACGGCCGGCCGTATCTTGCCAAAGACAGCCACGAGCAATCCCTATTTCTCAATCATCGTGGGCAGCAGTTGACCCGCCAGGGGCTGTGGCTCATCATCAAGGCCTATGCCAGGCAGGTCAACCTCACCACCAGCGTCACCCCACACACGCTGCGCCACAGCTTTGCTGCCCACAAGCTCCACAGCGGCTCTGACCTGCAAGAGGTGCAGAAGCTGCTGGGACATGCCAATATCTCTACCACACAAATTTACACCCAAATCGCCGATGGCGATGAAGAGGAAGAATGACAGCACCATTTGTCAACCGTGCGCACATTGAAGAAGCAGCAACGGCCGTTCGTCAACGCACCAGCCACCAGCCCACCATCGGCCTCATCCTCGGCTCTGGCCTCGGCAGCCTGGCCGACGCTGTGGAAAACCCCGACATCATTGCCGCCAGCAACATCCCCCACTGGCCCACCTCCACCGTTCCCGGCCATCACGGCCGGCTCATCATCGGCACGCTGGAAGGCCAAAGCGTGCTGGTGCTGCAAGGGCGCGTCCATTTCTACGAAGGCTACGACATGGCGCAAGTCACCTTCCCCGTGCGCGTCATGATTGCCCTGGGCGTACAAACCCTCATCGTCACCAATGCGGCCGGCGGCATGAACCCCGACTTTCGCCCCGGCGACCTGATGCTGATCAAAGACCACCTCAACATGCTGGGGATTGCGGGCAACAACCCGCTGCGCGGCCCCAATGACGACACCGCCGGCCCCCGCTTCCCCGACATGACCGAGCCATACAGCCGCCCCCTGCGCCAATTGAGCCACGACATTGCCGCCGCCAGCGGCTTCAGCCTGCGTGAAGGGGTCTATGCCTACGTGGCCGGCCCTTCTTACGAAACCCCGGCTGAACTCAACTTCCTGCGGCTGATTGGCGGCGATGCCGTTGGCATGTCCACCGTCCCCTCAGTCGTTGTGGCACGCCACGCCGGGGTGCGCGTTCTGGGCATCTCCACCATCACCAACATGGCCGTGCCTAATCCCGCACCGGGCACCGTTCTCACCCACGAAGAGGTGCTGGAAACAGGCCGACAGGTCATCCCCAAACTGACAACCCTTCTCCACGGCATTTTGCAACGTCTTTAGCCCTGCATGGACGCATTCTACGTCTTTATTATCCACAATGACGTTTGGATCTATATTTTGTGCGCCCTGGGGCTGTTTTGGTACGGCAGCGAACTGGTTCGCGCCCTGGGTATCTTGCGCCGCGCCATGTTTGGGCTGGAACGCGAAACGGGGACGCGGCTGCGGAACAATGCCCTATTCTTTATCGCACTTTTAGCAACGATTGCCGGGCTGGTTTATTATATCAACAGTAGCATTGCCCCCACGCTAAACCCCTCGCTGTTCCGGCTGCCCACCCCCACCCCCGACATCTTTGCCACGCCGCTTTCTTCGCCAACGCCGCTGGGTACGGTGGAAAATTTGGCTGTGCCAACGCCAGGGCTGGCACCAACGGTCACATTAGCCAGCCAGCCCAACATTCCGCTGATTGATGAGCCGGTGATTACCGACACGCAGGAGATTGTGGTGGATGGTACGCCAACGGCCGTTCCTACCCCCTTTGTCGCCTGCACCCCCGACCTCACCATCACCGGCCCCCGCGACGGAGCCATTGTGTCCAATCTGGTCACCTTTAACGGCACCGCCGACCCGCCCAACTTCCGCTTCTACGAACTGGCCGCCAATGGGCCGCAAACAGACGGGCAGTGGGTGTCGCTGCTGGGGACAACGGTCAGCCAGCCGGTACGCAACGGCTTTTTGGGTGATGCCAACCTGAGCCAGTGGCAACCGGGGCCGTATTTGGTACGATTAACGGCCGTTGACCGCTTTGGCAATCCCATCGGCTCCTGTGTCATCCAAATTACCCTCAATCAGTAAGACCCATGAACCACAACCTGCAACAAACGGCCGAATTCCAGCGTCTGAGCCACAACGGCAGTGCCTGGAAGGGGTGGGGAACCTATGTCAGCGACCGCGCCTGGGGAACCGTGCGCGAAGATTACAGTGCCAACGGCGACGCCTGGGGCTTTTTTCCCCACGACCACGCCCGCAGCCGCGCCTATCGCTGGAACGAGGATGGGCTGGCGGGGGTGTGCAACCGCTGGCAAAATTTGTGCCTGGGGGTGGCGCTGTGGAACGAGCAAGACCCCATTTTGAAAGAGCGTTTCTTTGGGCTGACGGGGCCGCAGGGCAACCACGGCGAGGATGTGAAGGAGTATTATTTTTACCTCGATGCCACGCCAACTCACTCCTACGCCAAAATGCTCTACAAATACCCGCAGGTGGCATACCCTTATGCGGCATTGGAAGCGGCAAACGGCCGTTTAACCCGCAACGACCCCGAATATGAGCTGATTGACGCACTGGGCGACGCCTGGCAGCAGCAGCGGTATTTTGATGTGTTTGTGGAGTATGCCAAAGCGTCGCCGACCGATATTTTGTGCCGCATAACGGCCGTTAATCGCGCCCCTGACCCCGCCCCACTCCACATTCTGCCCCACATCTGGTTCCGCAACGACTGGTCGTGGGGGTACCCCAACCGCCCCAAGCCCGCGCTCAATCGGCTGGAAAACGTGGACGGAGGAATAACGGCCGTTTCTACCACCCACCGCCACTTGCGCCCGCGCTACTGGTACGCCCGACTATTGGGGGCAAGCGTGGCTGCGCCGCTGCACATTTGCGACAACGAAACCAACTATGAACGGCTGTTTGGCGTGCCAAACCCGGGGGCGTATGTGAAGGATGGCATTCATGAGGCGGTGGTAAACGGCCGTTCTGACCGCACCAGCCCCGACCACAACGGCACAAAAGCGGCCGTTGATTACCGCACCCTCGTCCCCGCCGGAGGCAGCGTCACCGTTCAGGTGCGCCTGACCACCGAGCCATCCCCCGCCCCCTTTGCCACCTTTGACGCCACATTCGCCCAACGGCTGGCCGAAGCCGATGAATTTTACGCCGCCCTACAGCCCGCCACGCTCAGCGACGACGCCAAAAATGTGCAGCGGCAGGCGTTGGCGGGGCTGCTGTGGAACAAGCAGTTTTATCATTACGGGGTGGAACTGTGGCTGGATGGCGACCCGGCCGGCCCCAAACCACCCGCCAGCCGCAGAAACGGCCGTAATGCCCACTGGCCCCACCTCGACAACCTCGATGTCATCTCCATGCCCGACAAATGGGAATACCCCTGGTACGCCGTGTGGGATATCGCCTTCCACACCATTCCCCTGGCGATGGTTGACCCCTTTTTCGCCAAAGAGCAGCTTCTGCTTTTTTTGCGCGAATGGTACATGCACCCCAACGGCCAAATCCCCGCCTATGAATGGTCGTTAGGCGATGTGAACCCACCGGTTCACGCCTGGGCCGCCTGGCGCGTCTACCAAATTGACCGCGACCTGATGGGGCAGGCCGATGTCGCCTTTCTGGAAAAAGTGTTTCACAAGCTGCTGCTCAACTTTACCTGGTGGGTCAACCGCAAGGATGCGGCCGAAAACAACATTTTTGAGGGTGGCTTTCTGGGGCTGGACAACATCGGGGTGTTTGACCGCAGCTCTCCGCTGCCCGGCGGTGGCTTTCTGGAGCAAGCAGATGGCACAGCCTGGATGGGAATGTATTGCCTCAACATGCTGGCAATTGCCCTGGAGCTGGCACGCCACAATCCGGCCTACGAGGATATTGCTACCAAGTTTTTTGAGCATTTTATCTACATCGCTAACGCCATCAACCAGATTTACGGGCAGGGGGATGGGGTGTATGCCGAAGGCACGGGGCTGTGGGATGAAACCGACGGGTTTTATTACGACATGATTCGTCACCCTGACGGCCACAATATCCCTATGAAGCTGCGTTCGTTGGTTGGGCTAATTCCACTGTATGCGGTGGAAACGCTGGAGCCGGAACTACTGCAAATGCTGCCCAGTTTTCAAGGTCGCCTCAACTGGTTTGTTAAAAACCGGCCGAATTTGGTGGCAAATGTGGCCTCGCTGGTGGAGCCGGGGGAAAACGGCCGTTTTCTTCTCTCCCTGGTCAGCCGCCCCAAGCTAGAGCGCATTCTCACCCGCATGTTTGACCCCGCCCAGTTTTTGTCCGACTACGGCCTCCGCGCCCTGTCCAAAGAGTATGCCACCGCGCCATTTCACCTGCGCGTGGGCGACCAACGCCACACGGTGCGCTATGAGCCGGCCGAATCGGGCAGCGGGCTGTTTGGCGGCAACTCCAACTGGCGCGGCCCCATCTGGTTCCCGGTCAACTATTTGATGATCGAGTCGCTGCAAAAGTACCACCATTACTACAGCGACAGCTTGCAAGTAGAGATGCCGCACGGCTCTGCCCAGTGGATGAACCTGAACCAGGCGGCGGCAGCGCTGGGGCAGCGGCTAACCCGTCTTTTTTTGCGTGATGCGGGGGGAAAACGGCCGTTTTTCGGCCCCAATGCCCTTTTCCAAACAGACCCCCACTGGCGCGACCACTTGCTCTTTTACGAATATTTTCACGGCGACAACGGCGCAGGGCTAGGTGCCAGCCACCAAACCGGCTGGACAGCCCTGGTTGCCAAGCTGCTGCAAGACCGGCAATAAAAACACCCAGGCTGGCAACCCAACCTGGGTGTTGAAGCAAACGACAAACGGCCGTTGCCCAATAAACCTTAACCAAAGAAACGGGGATCGTCGTCCCCTTCGTCAAACTCCTCTTCCTCTTCCTCCTCCGTCAACTCCAACGGAAGCGACACCCACAGTTGAAGCAGCGGCCCTTCGTCAAGCTCCTGCAAACGCAGTGCCACCACATCAACCTGCTGCCGCATCCGCATATCGTCGGGGTAATCAAGCCGCACCGGCCGGCCCTCTTGCCACGCCCGCTGTGAACGCTCCTGGATGCCCAGGCCGTTCATGGTGCGCAGTTGACACACAGCTACAATTTTGTCATCAGGCCCCTCGTGGATTGACTGCAGCCACGGCTGGGGACTTGGTTGAAAGTCGGGGGTTGGACCTTCAATGATGGTTATCAATTCTGGTTCTTTCACGATGACCAACACCTTTAGCAAAGATTTTTAGCGTCTTCATCAAATAGTGTACGGTTTAGCCACACCGACATTTTGCCTGGTAACAAGGTGCAGGTTGCAAGTCGCAAGTCACTTTTGCCAATAGCCACCTGCTACCTGTTACTTGCCCTTTGTTGCGGTTGTCAAGCACACTATTCCGAGATGAGCCAATTTTTAATACGCATATACTACTTACACAACGGCGAGTTGGCAACCCATTCTTACACAATATCAACACCGAATTTCACCGTTTTGCCCTCTAAATCCCCTTTGATTTTCACGGCTAGTTGATGCCGAATCCAGCCAGGCTATGGCATTATTTAGGGAAGATAGCATCAGAGGCTGAGGCATTCTGCTATCATGAGCGACCTATCGGGAGACGGGAGATATAACCTGACTCTCAGGTGTGAAATCGGCGTAAATTATTCTCTCAGCGCATTATCGTAAGTTTCATCACAACCTTTCACGCTTATCGTCTGCCCATATCGGTGCGCGAAAGCAAGAAGCATTATGGACGAGCAAATATTAGAAGCGATTCGTTACTTTGAGGCAGGCAACAAACAGGATGCCCAGAAACAACTTGCTCTGGCCTTGAAAACAGACCCAGAGAATGAGTATGCCTGGCTATGGATGGCTCTGACGCTGGAGGATGACCCGGTGCGGAAGCGGGCGTGTCTGGAAAAGGTGCTGGTGCTAAACCCGCAAAACAGCAAAGCCAGCCAGATGCTCCACAGCCTGAAGGGTCACAACGGGTTTGGGGACAAGATCGCCTCGCTGCCTCAGGCAATACCTGTGGCGGCGGCCACGCCGCACGCAAGTGACGCCACCATAGTCGAAGCCCCTGCCTTTGTAGATAAGCCATACAGCGATGATCCGATTCAATGGGATGAACCGTTTGAAGATGAGATAACAGAGTTGGGAGAAGAAACGGCCGTTTTTGCCACAACCATTAACCCCTACGACCAGGTAGACGAACTGCTGGAACCCCAACCCGACCCGCGAGAACAGCCGGCCGACAACAGCACCCCGCGCAAACGGTTTAACTTTCGCAAGCTGCTCATCATCGCCGGCGTCATCATCTTCGCCTCGGCACTCTATGCCGTTTCCGTGCTGCTGCTGGTCAAGGACGATTTGCTAGGCACACCCGTGGCCGAAAACATTGCCGTCACCCTGATGGATTCCACGGCGACCAGCGAACCAACGGCAACCAGTGAACCAACGGCCGTTCCCGTCATCATCAGCGAACCAACCACTGCCCCAACTGCCACCAGTGAGCCAACAGCTACGCTGGAACCAACGGCTACGCCGGAACCAACGGCTACGGCAACGGTGGCACCAACGGCGACAGAAACGGCCGTTATTGAACCCACAACCACCGCCAACACCCAAACCTATCTGCAAACTGCCCGCGACACCGCCGCGCCGCTGCAAACCGCCCTGACCCAAATCATCCAGCTTGTTGCCGAAGTGGATTTTGCCAACGAGCAGTGGAAAAGCGACCTGTTGACGGCGACAGAAGCCATTAACACCACCTACAACGAAATCAAGCTGCTGACCCCGCCTGCCGAGGCGCAAGCCGTTCACGACCAACTGCTTGCCACCAGCGGCGAATGTCACGCCGCCGCCACCTATTTGGAAGAAGGGGTCAACAACAGCGACATCGAAGCGATGCAGCCGGCCACCGCCCACCTCAGCAACTGCCGCGATGGGTTGGATGAATTAACGGCCGTTTGGAACACCCTCCCCATTGATGTCAACACCGCCACCCCCGAAAGCGGCGGCTAACAACACCCCAGCCTACCCATTCCCCCAACGCGCCAGGCCGCCCGCCAGGGCGGCCAACGCAGCCAACTGCTCCCGCGTTCCCAACACAATCATCTCATCCCCAGCTTCTAGCCTCGTTTCCCCCGTAGGGTTCACCGTAGAGCCAGTAGCAAAGCGCAAAATAGCAATCAGCAGCACATTAAGCCGCTTCCGAATATCTGCCTCCGCCAACGTTTGCCCCACCAGCACCGAATCCGGCGCAATCACCAGCTCCTCCATCCACAGCTCCCGCCCACCATCCAGCGTCACCACATCCAAAAAATCGGCCACATTAGGTCGCACGGCGATATTTGCCATGTGCCGCCCCCCAATCTGATACGGCGACACAATCCGGTTCGCCCCGGCCAGCCGCATCTTGGCCGCATTCGTTTCCGTGCTGCGGGCAATGATAAACAGATCTTTATTCAGCGACCGTGCCGACAGCACCACAAACAAATTGAGCGAATCATCTCCGGTACAAACCAACACCCCCCACGCCCGTTCAATGCCCGCCCCACGCAGCGTATCATCGTCGGTTGAATCACCCGTTAGCACCAAAAAACCAGCTTCCAACGCTTGCTGCACCCGCCCCTCCTCTTTTTCAATGATCAGCACCGGACGCTGCCCAGTTTCGCGCAAGCTGTTGGCTGCGCTGGCTCCCACCCGACCATAGCCACACACAATCACATGGTCTTTCAACTTGCCAATCTCTCGTATCAACTGCCGCCTCCGAAAATCACCGCCAATACTGGCAGAAAGCAAATATTCCAACCCAAAGGCCAAATAAAATGCGCCCAGCAGAATGAGCAGGGTGGTGAATAAACGGCCGTTATCATCCAGCGGCCGCACCTCACCATACCCCACCGTCGTCAGCGTAATGGCCGTCATAAAAAAGGCGTCGCTAAACGACCACCCCTCAAGCCACATATACCCCGCCGTCCCCAGCCCAAACAGCAAAAAAGGAATAACAACCAATACCCACACCCGGCGGCTCCAGCTAAACGGCAGCCACCCTGCCCCCGCCAGACTTCTTATCTGCCTCCCGGCCATAGCCACCTCACCAACTCGCCCACGCTGTTGATAGCTGGCTGGTCATCCAGCCGCCACACATGGTCAATAATGCCCGCCCCAAAGCGGTGGAGCAGCGTCCAAGCCACAAGCTGGCGGCCAAAAGCAGCATCCAGCGTGATCGTTGGATCATAGGCATGAAGAATGGTGCGAAAGAGGGGCAGATTACGGTTACACAGCCCAAACCAGAGTGCCACCCACTCATACCCCACCGTCCCCACCTCGGCATCGGCCCAGTCTATGAGCGCGGAGATGGAAAAACGGCCGTTTTCCCCCACCAGCAGCAAATGATCCTCCGTCAAATCCGCATGGAGCAAACAAAGCCGCTCATCCGCCCCCAGCAGCGGCATCATCTCCGCCAAAAACTGCTCCGCCTCGGCCACCACATGGGGCGGCAAGCTCCCCCGCTGCCGCAGTTCAGCCCCAATCGCCGCCTGCCGTCGCTGCAAAAAGTGGCACCAAGCGACGGGTTCGGTGTCAAATGCCGTTAGCCCCCCCAGCGGCGTGGCATGGACAACGCGCAACATCTCCCCCAGCTCCCGCCCCAGCCGCCGCTCCCCAAACCGCCCCACCTGCCCATACAGTTCCCGAATCGGCACGCCGGGGCAAAACGACAGCAGCAAATAAGGCCAATCCAGCCGATCATGATAAACTCCTGCCCCCAGCAGGCGCGGCATCTGCGCCAGCCGCCCCGTCAACTGCTGGTACACCTCCCGCTCGCGGGCAAAATCGTGCGGCAGCATGGGCGGGTAAACTTTGACCACCGTCGCCCCATCCACCACAAACACGGCACAGGTGCCGGGGTACCCCGCCTCCACTGTGTTGACGGGTATGCCAGCCTGCTGGCAAATGGGGTGAATGAGGGGAAGCCAAACGGCCGTTTCCCCAAACAACCCGCCCCACATCGCCCAATCCATGCTCTCCGGTAAAAATGTTGTTCGTTCCATCAAACGCATCGTACCGACAAATGGCAAAATCGGCAAAAACCGCAGAGACGCAAAATTTTGCGTCTCTACCGCTACTGGCTATCATTATTGACAATATTACACAGAGTCGCACAGAGAAGACACAGAGGCTCACGGAGTTTTGGGGCAAGCAATGAGGATCAACGAGCTAACACATCGAATCATTGGAGCAGCGATTGAGGTACACAAACATCTCGACCCAGGTTTACTGGAATCAGCCTATGAGACCTGCCTGGTATTTGAACTTGAACAAAGAGGCTTATCTGTTGAAAGACAAAAACCTGTACCAATTATTTACAAAGAAATCAAACTGGATCACGGTTATCGTATTGATCTCTTTGTCAACAATTCCGTCATTCTTGAACTAAAATCTGTTGACCAGATTCTCCCCGTTCACGAAGCCCAAATACTCTCGTATATGCGGTTTGCTCAATGCAAAACAGGTCTCCTCTTTAACTTCAACGTTCTACTTCTCAAAGCCGGTGGCATCCACCGCTTCGTCCTCTAAATCCCCTCTGTGACCCTCTGTGTCTTCTCTGTGTAACTCTGTGAAATTCTAAATAAACCATTATTCCACCTGGAGGAACCAATGAAAACAATTTTAGACAAGCTAGGCATTCAGGATATTAACGCCGGTGCCTGTTCCGGGCCAAACGGCTGGCTGACCACCGATGGCCCCACCATCACTTCCTATAACCCCACAACCGGCAAGCCGATTGCCACCATCATGGCAACCACCCCCGACGCTTATGACCAGGTTGTGACCCACGCCCAGGCCAATTTTGAAAAATGGCGGGCAACCCCTGCTCCCAAACGCGGGCTGCTGGTGCGCGATTTGGGCAACGCCACCCGCGAGGTGCTGGAGCCGCTGGGCGAACTGATTAGCCTAGAAATGGGCAAGATCCGCGCCGAAGGGATTGGCGAGGTGCAGGAAATGATTGACATCTGCGACTTTGCCCTGGGGCTGTCGCGCCAGCTCTATGGACTAACGATGCACTCGGAGCGGCCAGGCCACCGGATGTATGAGCAGTGGCACCCGCTGGGGGCGATTGGGGTGATTACGGCGTTTAACTTCCCCTGCGCTGTCTGGTCATGGAATGCGGCGATTGCGGCGGTGTGCGGCAACACCATCCTGTGGAAGCCGTCGGAGTTGACCCCCTTAACGGCCGTTGCTCTGCAAAACATCGCCAACCGCGTCATGGCCGACCACGGCGTCACCGGCATCTTCAACCTCGTTGCCGGTGGCCCCCAAATCGGCCAGCGTCTCAGCGAAGACGGCCGTTTACCCCTCGTCTCCTTCACCGGCTCCACCCGCGTCGGCCGTCTGGTCGGCCAAACCGTCGCCGGTCGCTTTGGCAAAAGCTTGCTGGAGCTGGGCGGCAACAACGCCATCATCGTCGCCGCCGATGCCGACCTCGATTTGGCAACCCGCGCCATTTTGTTTGGGGCAGTTGGCACGGCTGGGCAGCGCTGCACCACCACCCGCCGCATCATCATGCACGAAAGCGTGGCCGCAGACCTGACCAACCGGCTGGTGAACGCCTATCAGCAGGTGCGAATTGGCGACCCGCTGGCGGAGGGGACGCTGATGGGGCCGCTGGCAACGGAGCGGGCAGTGGAAGCCATGCAAACGGCCGTTTCCCAAGCCCTGGCCGAAGGTGGCGAAGTCCTGACCGGCGGCGGCACCCGCAGCGACATCGGCCCCCAGTTTGTCGAACCCACCATCATCAAAATGCCCCGCCAAAGCAGCATCGTCAAGCAAGAAACCTTTGCCCCCATCCTCTACCTGCTCACCTATGGCGACCTGGAGGAAGCACTAACGCTGCACAACGACGTACCCCAAGGGCTGTCCAGCGCCATCTTCACCGACTCCATGCGTACCGCCGAAGCATTCCTCAGCGCCGCTGGCTCCGACTGCGGCATTGCCAACGTCAACATCGGCACCTCCGGGGCAGAAATTGGCGGGGCGTTTGGCGGCGAAAAAGAGACTGGTGGCGGACGCGAATCCGGCTCCGATGCCTGGCGTGCCTACATGCGCCGCCAGACGAATACCATCAACTGGTCGAAGAATTTGCCGCTGGCGCAGGGGATTGAGTTTGGTTAAGCTGGTAATCGGTAATCGGTAATCGGTCACTGATTACTGATTACCGACACCCGTTCATCATCATGTGTTCTTTCTTCCTGCGGGATACGGTGCGGCGGGTTAAACGGCCGTTTGGCCCCAAGGGCAGCTGGCTGCTGGGCAATTTACGCGAGGTACAGCGCGACACCATCGGCTTTTTACACCGCTCCGCCGCCCAATATGGCCCCGATATTCAATATTACCAAATCGCCTTCTGGAACGTTTACCGGCTAAGCCACCCCGACTACAACCGCCATATTTTGCAGGACAACCAGCGCAACTATGGCAAAAGCACGCTCGATTACGACGTGCTGCGCCGCTTGTCGGGCAACGGCCTCATTTCCAACCAGGGCGAATCGTGGCTGCAGCAGCGTCGCCTGCTCCAGCCACTGTTCCACCGTCGCCGCATTGCCGCCCTGGGCGACATCATGGTACAGGCCACGGCCGATTTGCTGCCCCGCTGGCACACGCTGGCGCAAAACAAAACGGTGTTTGATGTCAATGAGGCAATGACGGAGCTAACGCTCGACATTGTGGCGCGGGCGTTGTTTAGTCTGGATGTGCGGCAAAACGGCCGTTTATTCAGCGAAGCGTTCCACGAGGTCAACGAATATTTTGGCTCACTCGACTCCGTTTTTGCCGTTGCCCCCTGGCTGCCCATGCCCCGCATTCGCCGCTTTTACCGCAACCTGGGCGTAATGAACCAGTTTATCTACGACATCATTGCCCGGCGGCGGCAGCAACCGCAAACGGGCGACCAGGTAGATTTGCTGACGCTGCTGCTGGAAGCCCGCGACGAGGAAACGGGGGCGGGGATGGATGACGTGCAAATTCGGGATGAGCTGATTACGCTGCTGATTGCCGGGCATGAGACGACGGCCAACCTGCTGGCGTGGACGTGGTATTTGCTGGCGCAGCATCCGGCGGCGCGGGAACGGCTGGATGAGGAGTTGGCGGGGGTGTCCTTACCGTCTATTAAGGCAAACGGCCGTTTGCCCACCGTCGCCGACATCCCCAACCTGCCCTTCACCGAGCAACTGCTCAAGGAAGCCCTGCGGCTCTACCCGCCCGCCTGGTTTATCTCGCGCAACGCCATTGACGACGACGAAATTGGGGGCTATCCCATTCCGGCCAGCTCGCTCGTCTCCGTCAGCACCTATCTCACCCACCGCCACCCCGACTTTTGGCCGCAGCCCGACCAGTTTGACCCCGACCGCTTTACCCCGGCCGCCGAAGCTGCCCGCCCGCGCTATGCTTACCTGCCCTTTGGCGGCGGCCCCCGGCTGTGCATCGGCAACAGCTTTGCCATGACCGAGGCCACGCTCATCCTTGCCACCCTGGCGCAGCAGTTCCGGCTGACGCTGGCAACCAGCCACCCCGTCACCCCCGACCCGCTCATTACGCTGCGCGTCAAAGGCGGGCTGCAAGTGATTGCCCAGCCCATCGCCGCACCTGTCACTGGCACAAAATCACAGATTCAGGGATGAAAATCAAGAATTTCGCAGATCAATAAGAGTGGTCTGTCAGAATCCCGAAAAGGTAAACACCCCAAATGAACCTTGAAACAATTACACAAACGCAAATCGAAAAACGAGCTTATTGGATTCATGAGATCAGTAGGCTGAGTGGAAATTTTGGGGTTGATTCTGACAAAGTAGAGCAAGAAATCGGTAAGGAAGTTAAATCTGAAGGATTAGACACCCTTCTCGGTCATTTACGCCTGTGTGGTGCAATACCAGAGGAATATGAACATGACACAAGCGAAGAAAAGCTCTATTCCAAGTACACAGATATCGTCATCCATCAAGCCTTCCAGGCAATCGGTTTCACCAGCATTGTTCTAAAGGAACGGGCAGATGTAGCTGACGTGGAATGCGTAACTGACAGGTATAGTTTTGTGGCTGACGCAAAGGCTTTCAGATTAAGTCGTACTGCAAAAAACCAGAAAGATTTCAAGATTCAGGCAATGGATCGCTGGAAACATGGAAAACCTTATGCAATGGTTGTCTGCCCGGTTTATCAACTCCCGTCTCGGCAAAGCCAACTCTATCAACAGGCGGCAGCCAGGTCTGTGTGCATTGCAACTTATTCCCACCTTGCTGTACTCGCAACATATGCCCAAATATCTACCAAAAGCGATGCTCGCATTTTATTGCATGAAATTTTCAGGGCGGTTGAGGCAATGAACCCTTCAAAAGACGCTTATAATTACTGGCAAACAATAAATCGCACAATGCTGGGTTTTGATCCGCGACTTAATCATGTGTGGAAGGTTGAGAAAAAGGCGGCTGGTGAATCTATACACATTGTTCGAGATGAAGCTCTTCGCTTTTTGGCCGGAGAACGGGAGCGCATCATGCGGCTTTCAAGGGAAGATGCCATAAGAGAGGTGTTGAGATCGAGTAAAATAGAGAATAAGATAAAGACTATTGAGTCCGTTGATGATAATGGGCTGCTAACAATCGGCTAAATCCTATGAATGACAATTATTTAAACAAAATCACTTTAGGAGATTGTGAATATCATATCCCTAAATTGGGGAATACCAGCATTGATCTCTTTCTGTCAGACATCCCTTATGGAATTAATCTTGATGATTGGGACGTGCTTCATAACAACTCAAATTCTGCGTTATTGGGAAAATCTCCTGCACAAGATGGCAAATCGGGGTTTAAGCGACGCGGGAAACCGATTAATGGGTGGGCGCAATCGGATAGGAATAGTGGTCTGGAATATCAGGAATGGTGTGAAAGCTGGTCTAAAAAGGTTTTCCCTAAAATGAAAGATGGAGCCTTTGTATTTGTTTTTGGCGCAAGAAGAACAATTCATCGAGTTATTAATGCTTTTGAGAACAATGGTTTTTTACTTAAAGATATTTTGGCCTGGAAAAAACCGTCTGCACATCATCGGGCACAAAGGGTTAGTATCGTTCTGGAACGCCGGGGATTGATTGAGGAAGCGGAAAAATGGGCAGGATGGCGATTGGGCAACCTGGCTCCTATTTGGGAGCCAATCGTTTGGTTTATGAAACCCTATAAAATAGGTGGGACAATTACTGACAACATTCTCGCAAATGAAGTTGGAGCAATGAATATTGCTGACTGTATGCTAAATGGCTCTAGTCCAACCAACCTTCTGGAGTTCGGTTTTCAGAAGGATGAAGAGAGAATTCATGAAGCTCAAAAGCCCCTTGAGTTAATCGAATATTTAATTAAATTGACCACACTTGAAGGGCAGGTAGTCCTGGATCCATTTATGGGAAGTGGCACAACTGCGATTGCTGCGAAACGGTTAAGACGTCAATTTATAGGTTTTGAAGCCAATGAGGAGTTTTATCGAGCCTCAATAAATCGGTTAGAAACAACGGCAACAGGAACTATTTCAAATTTACCGCTTTTTCAAAAAACGTTGTTCTCTTCAGATGGCTGAGCGAATGATGGTGCCACAAGTCGCCACAGTGGTTTTCCAGCCATGACCCGCATTCTTTTACTCACGCCCCAACTACCCTACCCGCCGCACCAGGGAACCAGCCTGCGGAATTACCACATTGTGCGCGGGGTGGCGGAACGGCATGAGGTGACGCTGTTGAGCTTTTTGGAGGCGGGACAAACGGCCGTTTCTACCCCCCTCGACACCCTCTGCCAGCAAATCATCACCGTCCCTGTGCCGCCGCGTACCACCGCCACCCGGCTGCGCCACCTGCTGACCACCCGGCTGCCCGACATGGCCCATCGGCTGCACAGTGAAGCGTTTAACAAGGCCTTGGTTGGGCTGCTGCAAAAACGGCCGTTTTTCGACATCATCCAAATCGAAGGCATCGAACTCGCCCGCACCATCCCCCTCATTCGCCAGCACAGCCCGCAAAGCAAACTTGTGTTCGACGACCACAACGCCGAAACCGCCCTCCAGCGCCGCGCCATGCTGGCCGATTTGCCCAACCCGCGCCGCTGGCCCGCCGCCGCCTACTCCTGGTTTCAGGTGGCGCGGCTGCACCGCTTTGAAGGGGCAGCCTGTCGCGGGGTGGATTGGATAACGGCCGTTTCTGCCGCCGACAAAGAGACCATCGCCCACCTCCTGCCCACCCCCACCAACCCGCCCATCACCGTCATCCCCAACTGCATTGACATAAACGACTATGCCAACTGGCCGCTGGATGCCTCCACCCCCCGTTTTGACCTTGTTTTCAGCGGCAAAATGGATTACCGTCCCAACATTGACGCCGTACTTTGGTTTGCCGAAACCGTCTGGCCGCAAATTCTGGCCCAGCGGCCGCAAACCACCTGGGCCATTGTCGGCCAAAAGCCCCACCCGCGCCTGGAACGGCTGCGCGACCTGCCGGGCATCACCATCACCGGCTGGGTGGAAGCGGTGCAGCCGTATCTGGCGGGTGCGGCCGTTTGCCTGCTGCCGTTCCGCATTGGCAGCGGCACGCGGCTAAAGCTGATTGAGGCGTTGGCGGCGGGTAAGGCGGTTGCCAGCACCCGCATTGGTGCCGAGGGGTTTGCGGTGGCGCATGAACGGGATCTGCTGCTGGCGGATGAACCGGCCGCCCTGGCAACGGCCGTTTTGCGTCTGCTGCATGATGGCGATTTGCGGGAAAGGTTGGGAGAAAACGGCCGTTTGTTTGCCCAACAATTCGACTGGCGCGTCGTCATCCCCCGCTTCCACGCCATTTATGCCCAGTTGGGAAAATAGGACGCTGATGAACCTGATTTTCCTGATAAAAATCAGGTTCATCAGGTTCATCAGTAAAATCAGCGTCCTATTGAATAATTTGGCCAAATTAGCGCCATAGAACGAGGTAAAGATGCACGATTATGATTTAGGACAGGCCGTCATTCAGCCCAATGAGCCTTTTGTCGCAGGGGCGTTTACAACCATCCGGTTTACCTACACCTGCGGGCACCCGGTTGACAGCTCCGGCTATCTCAAGATTACCTTTCGCCAGGTGAGCGACATGGGGCAGCCACAGTTTGACAACCCGGCCGCACCCAACTACTGTACCGTTTCCACCACCGGCAATTGCACCATTGCCCCGCGTTGGGACCCCAAGGGGCATGTTCGCCCCTGGAGCCTGGCTCTGTTTTTGAAGATTCAAGGCGGCTATCTCAACACAGGGGAGCAAATCACGGTGGTTTTTGGCGACACTTCTGGCGGCTCGCCGGGCTGGCGAATGCAGAGCAACTGCGTCGCCAGTTTTGAGTTTAAAACGTTTGTTGACCCCATTGCCACCTACCAGTTTAAGGAGCTGCCAACCTCCCCCGCCCAGCGGATTATCCCCGGCGAACCGGCGCGGGCAGTTTGCCTGGCACCGTCGCAGCAGCCAATAAACCAACCGTTTAACTATTATCTCAAGCTGGAAGACAGGTGGGGGAACCCAACGGCACTGCCGCAAAAAATGCACCATCCTGGCTATAAGGTGGAAGGGGTGCAGCGGATTGTGGCAAGGGATGGGGGAACGGGATTAACGGCCGTTAGCAACCCCATCCTCATCCACACCACCCCACCAACTCACCAACGCTTTTGGGCCGACTTCCACGGCCAATCGGGCGAAACCGTTGGCGAAGGCACCATTGACAGCTACTTCACCTTTGCCCGCGACTACGCCCTGCTGGACATGGCCGCCCACCAGGGCAACGATTTTCAAATTACCGACGCCTTTTGGGAAAAAATCAACCAAATCGCCCATGAGTTCTATCAACCCGGCCGCTTTGTCACCTTCCCTGGCTACGAATGGAGCGGCAACACCCCCCTGGGCGGCGACCGCAACGTCTTTTTCGCCTTTGAAGGGGGCGACATGAGCCGCAGCTCCACCGAACTGGTGCCGGGCGACACCATTTACCCCGACTCGCCCACCGTTCGTGACCTGTACCGCCATTTAGCCACCCAGCAAAACCCCAGGCCGTTTATGTTTGCCCATGTGGGCGGACGCTATGCCGACATCAGCATCCACGACCCGGCTTTAGAGATGGCCGTTGAAGTCCATTCTGCCTGGGGGACGTTTGAATGGATGCTGGAAGAGGCGTTTAAACGGGGCTACCGCATGGGGATTTGCGCCAATTCTGATGGTCACAAGGGGCGGCCGGGAGCCTCCTACCCCGGCGCAGGCAAGTTTGGCTCTTACGGCGGGTTAACCTGCGTTCTGGCGGCGGCACTGGATCGTGAAAGCGTTTTGGCAGCACTGTATGCCCGCCACTTTTACGCCACCACCGGCAACCGCATGTTGGTTGACCTGCACCTGCAAATTGGCGACGACACCTTGATGATGGGCGACTGTGTGGATTTAAAAGGTGAAACGCCGTATCTGCGGGCGCACGTTTCTGGCTCGGCACCCTTTGAACGGGTGGAGGTGCGGAACGGGATAGAAGTTATCGCACAGCAGCGGCCTTATGGCGCGGCCGACCTGGGACGGCGAATAAAAATTGTGTGGAGCGGCGCACAGGAACGGGGGAGGGATCGGTTGGTGCGGTGGAACGGCCGTTTACACCTCCACCACAACCGTATCACCACCGCCACGCCGCTCAACTTTTGGGATGCCGACCACCCGCTTGAGCAGCTTGATGACCAGCAACTGGCGTGGCAATCTGTCACCACTGGTGGCACAGCCGGGGTCATTCTCACGCTGGCGCAGGCAGACACGGGAACCCTACAGCTTCAGACGCTGCAAGGCACCATCGAAATAGAGATTGCCACCCTTGGCTTGGAGCCGCACATTTGGAAGTTTGGCGGTTTGCACAAAACCGTGCAGATTTACCGCCTGCCCGACCAGCCACCAGCCGCTGACTTTTCCTTTTCCCTGGCTCTGGATAATCTCCATACAGGTGACAACCCGATTTACATCCACGCTGTGCAGGAAGACGAGCATCGCGCCTGGACAAGCCCGGTTTACTTACGGTTAACCTGATATATGGCATGTCTACGGGCAAATCAGAATCGCGATTGAGAGACTGGGAGATTGGGAGATTAGCCGTGGTTAGTCTCTCAGTCTCTTAATCTCCAAATCTCTGCGTTGACCCGCTTAACGTGTTCATACCCAATATCAGCTTAGTCAGCCAGAAGTTCAACTTCTTCTGCGAAGTTGAACTTCTAAATCGCTAAGTTAATCACGAGCGATTACTTAACTTAGCCACAAACAGACAGATGGCATACAGTGAATTCGACACCCAGTTTTTCCGGCTGACGCTGGAGCTTGACAAACATATTGACGGCTATATTGATGCCTATGGCGGGCCGGCCGACCTGAAAACGGCCGTTTCTGCCGCCCCTAAACGCTCCCCCGCCCACCTGCGCGACGACGTGGCCCGGCTGGAGGGGCTGCTGCCGCAGGATGACCCGGCGCGATTGGCGTATTTAACGGCCGTTCTCCGCGCCATGCGCTGCTCCATTGCCATCATTGCCGGGGAAAAAGTGGCCTATCTGGACGAAGTAGCGCAAATTTATGACATTGCCCCCACGCTGGTGGACGAAAACGAATTTGAGCGAGAACACAAGGAGCTTGATTTGCTGCTGCCCGGCAGTGGCACCATCCCCGAACGGCTGGAAACCCGTCGCCGACGATACAACCTGCCCAACAATAAGGTACTGCCGTTGCTGGAGCTGGCTCGCAATGAAACGCGCCAGCGCACCATTGCCTATCTCCAAGCCCAGTTTGGCAGCCGCTACACGCTGCCGGAAAACGAGGATGTGGCGATTACGCTAACGAACGACCAGCCGTGGTCGGCTTACAACTGGTACAAGGGAAACGGCCGTTCGCTCATCGAATTCAACACCGACATTCCCGTTTCCGCCCTCGGTGTCCTCAGCACCTTTGCCCACGAAGGGTACCCCGGCCACCACACCGAAGGAGCACTCAAGGAAAAATATTTGCTGCGGGAACGCGGCTACGCCGAGCAAGCGGTCGCATTGCTTCATTCGCCCAGTGCCGTCATTGCCGAAGGGATTGCCACAACGGCCGTTGACATCATCTTCCCCAATGACACTCAGTACAACTGGCTGGTGGAGGTGTTGCTGCCCGCAGCGGGGATGCAAACAGGCGAAACGGCCGACGACATGCGGCAATTGGCAGCGGCACACAAATACGGCCGTTATGTCTCTGGCAATGCCGCCATCCTCTACCACACCGGCAAACTCACCAGCGATGAAGCAGTCGAATACATTCAAACCTATGGGCTATCCTCCCGCCCCCGCGCCGTACAGAGCTTTCGTTTTCTCACCCACCCCCTCTTCCGCAGCTACACCTTCACCTACACTCAGGGTCGCGCCCTGCTGTTACAGGCAGCAGCAGCCAACAACAATTTAGACGTGCTTTTCGGCCGTCTGCTCACCGAGCAGATTTTGCCGTCGCAGTTGGGGTGAATCGTAATCGGTAAACAGTAACCGGTAATCAGTGTGAGAACCGATTACCGATTACTGTTTACTGTTTACCGAATCTACGGCAGGCCAGGGGTGATGCCAAAGCTAAAGTCACCCACATGGTTAACGGCCGTTGCCGATGTGCCGCAGGTGTTGACGGCCACCACTTTATAGAAGTAGTTACTGCCAACGGTGCTGCTGCTGGTGGTAAAGGGCGAAGTAGCGCCAGCGGTGCAGGTTAGCCCGCCAGGGCTGGCGCAGTTGGTGCCGGGGGTGAAGTAAGGCAAGTTGGTGGAACGCCATACCTGATAAGAATCGGCCGTTCCGCCTGACCAGGTTAGCTGCGTTCCTGCTGTGTTCAACCCCATCGTCGTGGGAGCCGTGGGCGCACTGCACGTTCCCGCCGGGGAGCCAGCGGGGGCGGTGCTGCTGCCCAGCACCATTGGCGAGAAAGTGGCAACCCCTGTCCATTGTCCCCAACAGCCGGCATCGCTGCCGCAGCCGGCACCGTAGGTGTCGTTGCCAGCCGCCAGTTCTGTCCAGGCACTGCTGTGCCAATCCCACAGCTTCAGGTCGTTCCACGCTTGGCCGTTTAGCTCGGCGTTGGTGTACCAATATTTAATGGTGGCACTTTGGGCGTTGGTGGGGGTGATGTTGTAACAGCGGTCCAGAACGGGGTCGCTGCCGTTGGTGGTGCAATTCTGGTTGCCGGAAACAGAAACGGCCGTTTCTCCCAACGCCTGCCCTCCATCCGGCTTAATCGTCACCCCGTAATACTTCGTCGTGCTGCCAGCCGCATTCTTCAGGATAAGGAACTCATAGGTTGTCGCCCCGCTGCCATCGCTGATGTTGCGGCTTTGCTGCAGCGTACCGTTATTAGTTACGCTACCTTCGACGGTGGCATCGTTGCTGCCAAAATCGGCCGTTGCCCCACTGTTCACCACCAGGTTGTTCAACACCGCTGTGTTCTGGTTAAAGGTGGCAGTGCCGCTGTTGGCGACGGTCAGGTTGTAGAAGGTCAGGTCTTGAACGGCCGTTAGCGAAATATCATCATAAATTGCGTAACCGCCTGTCCCTGCCTCTTGCGCCCGCAAACCCAGGTAATACGTACCAGCCGTTGGCACAGTAAACGCCTTACTCCGCGTCAGGTGGGTACCAGATGTGGCCGTTGCTGTGTCAAGCAGTGTTGACATGCTGCCTGAACCTTGACCCGTTCCCAAATACACCGAAAACGTCTGGTTGCTGGTAGAGCGCCAATAGGTATATTGCACGGTATAGGTCACATTAGGCTGCAACGTAAACCCAGACGTGTGCAGCCAGGCATCCGGAGAATTATTCCAGCGAATTGCCTCGCCGCTGCCCCCAAACACATCCCCACCTAAAAAGCCGCTCCCGCTACTTTGCTCCCGCACCCAACCGCTCGGCAACTTGGAGGGACTACAACCGCAGCCGCCCCCTTGCGCCTCATCAAAAGGCTCAGTTAACAAGGTAGCAGAGGTCACTTTATCCAGCGTCTGGTCTATGCCATCCAAAATAACCGTGCTGGTTCCTGCGTTAAACCCGTTACCATCATCATCCCAGTTGCCGCTCACCTCTACGGTATAGCTGTTGGCCTGGAAGCTGGCACCAGACTGAATACTCACATTGCCGTTGATGTCTACATTGCTGCCCAGGCTGACGGTGGTGCTGCCACCATTGCCAATTTGCACGTTGGGGAAGGTGGAGGACGCGCCGCTTGTCAACGTCTGGCTGCCGTATATTCCGGCAAACACAAGATTACCACCGGTTCCATTAAACGTACCCGTACCTTGTTCTTCCCAATTGCCATAAACAGTCAGCGTGCCGCCGCTCATGTTCAGGGTGGCACCGCTGGCAATGGTGAGGTCACGCACGGCCGCCGTGCCGCTGCTGAGGGTAGGGAAGTTACCGCCGGATGGGCTGGTAGGAATGAAAACGTTGTCAATAGTGCGGGGAATGCGATTAACGGCCGTTTGTCCCGACAGCGGCCCCTCATACATCACCCAATTGTTCGCATCATTCCAATCGCTACTGTTGCCCAGCCAGGTAATCTGGCTGCTGCGAAACTGCGAATTTGTGACACGCCCCACGTTCAAAATGGTCGCATTATACGCATCACAGCTTTCGGGATTGGGTGACAAAGAACCGGACACACAATTGGAGGCCGTACCCGCCGCCACACCCATCGGGCTGCCGTTATAGCTAATGGTCGGGTTAGAGAAATAGGGCAGCCGCGTACAGCTACCGCCATTTGCGACACACAAATCGTTATACGCCATCACCGTGCGCCAACTGCCAGCCACATGGGCATAGCCATGAGCATGGGCGGCCGGCGTCACACTGCTATCCACATACCAGTCATGGCGCAGCCCCATATTGTGGCCGACTTCATGCGGCAAGGTATAGTTGCCCGTCAAGCAATCATCCCGCGCCTGCGAAAAAGCAATTGATTGAAAGCTGGGGTCGGGCGCACCAGATTGCAGATACCCCAGGCCACACCCGGCTCCATCCGTCACCAGCTCCACAAAATCCGCATGATAGGTATTGCGCCAGATATGGACATCATCCATATAGCCATCACCAGTTCCCTGCAAACGGGAGAGATCCGTATTGGAATCCCCCGATTCGGTATAGGCCACTTCGGCCGTATGGACTAAATGAAGCATCTGGTTAACGCTACTGTTGCTATAGGCCAAGTTGGCTTCAGCTACGGCCAAATCAATTTGTGCTTCCACAGCAGCGGTTCCCCCGTTGGCAGCACGCATAGCGGCGGTGTAAACCACCATCAAGTCAACCACCGAGCCATCGTCGGAAGCAACGGCCGTTAATGCCCGCCGAAAACGAGGATCAGGGGCAATTTCCGGCACCGCCTCCTCATGATCCACATAAGCCGCCTCATTCAAACGCGCAATTTGGTGCAAGGTTCCCTGCACATATTTAACCCGGTATGTTGCCCCAGGGTATGCTATTTTGCCCTGCAGCACCCCACCGTGGCTTACCAAAATCACGCTGCTCTGCGCCTCACCCGCCACATGTCCAATCCAGCTTATGCTGCCGGAAAGATTCTGTTCCAAACGGTCAAAAACGGCCGTTATCACCTCATCGGCAAACAAATTTAACGTTAATTGCCGGGGTTGCTCCTGTAACAACGGCCAATCAATCGTCACATAGCGCACCCGTTCCACGGCTGCATCCACAAAAACCGGCTTGCTTATGCGGTCTGTAACCGACACAAACAACCCATTTGTCCCCCCAGCTGCTGATTCCGCAACCAGCGCTTCTTGCCCTATCGCGGTCGAGCCAGGAATTATTAATAATACGATTATTACAAAAACGGCCGTTGCACTTATTTTGCGACTTAACATATCCACGCTCTCACTCCTTTGTATACTTCCATACTAAACGCAGCTAACTTGCTCCCGACAACTGCCCATTCTAACACATTTCTCTCTAAAAGCGTCTAACGATTTCTCTCCCGTTTTCTCTTAGCCCAAACGTGGTAAAATGCCACAAACAGGGTCTGTCTACTGGCGGCATCGCTGCCCCAGCAAGCACAAGAAAAACAAATGAATAGATGGTCTGGTCAACAAATTGGTAAATACGAAGTCAAAGAGCTTCTGGGACGAGGCGGCACAGGCGAAGTCTACAAAGCCTGGCACCCAGCCCTCGCCCGTGATGTCGCCATCAAAACCATCCACACCTTCAGCGACGAACCCAAAGCCATTGAGCGATTCCGCCGCGAAGCCCAAATCATTGCCGCCCTGCGCCACCCCAACATCGTCCAGGTACATGATTTTGACATCGCCAACGACACCTTCTACATGGTCATGGAACACGTGGCCGGGCAATCGCTGCAAAGCTACCTCAAACCCATTCACGCACGCGGCGAAACCCTTCCCCTGACCGAAGCCCTCACCCTTTTCCAAACCATCTGCCGCGCCGTCATCTACGCCCACAGCCACGGCGTTGTTCATGCCGACCTCAAACCGGCTAACGTTCTGCTGGACATGAGCAACCAACCCATTTTGGTTGATTTTGGCCTCTCGCGGCTGGCCGGCCACGAGCGTGTCACCCAGTCCAACGCCCTTACCGGCACCCCGGCCTACATGGCACCAGAGCAGTGCATGAGCAAGGGCAGCGACGAACGGAGCGACATTTATTCGCTGGGCGTGATGCTCTTTGAAATGGTCACTGGATCCCTCCCCTTTACCGGCGACTCCATCGTTGCCATCATCCTCAAGCACATTGATGAGCCGCCCCCCTTCCCCCGCACCTTCAACCCTGACCTGCCCTTTGAGCTGGAAGACGTTATCCTGCGGGCATTGGAAAAAGAGCCAGCCCGGCGCTTCCAAACCGTTAGCGAACTGCTGGAAGCATTAGACAATGTGATTGTGCCGCTGGGCGGGCTACCGTCGGTGCTATTTGACCAAAACGAGCCGCTGCCAGAAGATGCCCAGCCTTGTTATCGCGGCTTGCAGCCGTTTGAAGAGGAACATGCCGCCTATTATTTTGGGCGCGAATCGCTGGTGCGGCAGCTTTTACAGCGCATGGAAGGGATGGTGCAGGGGGTTGGCGACGGGACAAACGCGCCTGGCCGCTTTCTGGCCGTCCTGGGTGCCTCCGGTTCGGGCAAATCGTCGCTCATTCGCGCCGGGCTAATTCCGCAAATTCGGGCGGGGGCGATTGCCGACAGCGCGACGTGGCAGATTCGGCTGTTAAAACCGGGCCAACGGCCGTTAACCACCCTCATCAACACGCTCTATACCCTCGTTTCCAACCAGGAACAAACGGCCGTTGGTGTGGCCCAGCAGTTATACAAAGACGGCCGTTCCCTCAACCGCATCTTCAGCGAAACCCACCCCGGCCAAAAACTGTGCCTTGTCGTAGACCAGTTTGAAGAGCTTTTCACCGTTTGCAGCGACGAAAACGAACGCCGCCTCTTCATCGAAAACCTGCTCTACGCCGCCGCCGTCAGCAACGGCCCCATCTTCATCCTGCTCACCATGCGCGCCGACTTTTACCACCGCTGCGCCGCCTACAGCGACCTTGCCCACCGCATCGCCAGCCAGCAAATTCTGGTGGGGGGCATGTCGCCGGCCGAACTGCGCCAAGCCATTGTTCAGCCCGCCCAGCACGCCGGTCTCAAGCTGGAGCCAGGGCTGGTGGACACCATTCTCGATGACGTGGCATGGCAGCCCGGTGCCTTGCCCCTGCTGCAACACGCCCTGCTGGAGCTTTGGCAGCGACGGCAGGGGCGGCTGCTGACGCTGCGCGGCTACCACGCCAGCGGCGGCGTACAGGGAGCCATTGCCCAACGCGCCAATGATGTCTACTACGGGCTGCCAGATGCCCAACGCACCATTTTGCGCCGCATCATGCTACGGCTCACCGAATTGGGCGACGAAGGGGGACAGGCCACCAGCCGCCGCGCCTCTCCCGCCGAATTTATTGCCCGCGACACCGACCCCAACACCATCGCCAGCGTCCTGCGTACCCTGGCCGATGCCCGGTTGGTGACATTGGGAGATGACACAGTGGAAGTGGCGCACGAGGCACTGATTCGCAGTTGGCCGGCACTACATGAATGGCTAGAAGAAGACCGCGAAGGATTGCGAATTCACCAGCACCTGAGCGAGGCGGCGCAGGCGTGGGCAGAGCTAAACCGCGACCCTGGCGAACTGTATCGCGGGCTGCGGCTGGCGCGGGCCAGCGAATGGGCCAGCGACCATGACGATGTGCTAAACCCGATTGAGCGCAGCTTTTTGCAAAGTTCACAGCAGTTGGCCGAAGCCAGGGCCGCCGAGGAAGAGACACAGCGGCAGCGCGAATTGGCACAAGCGCAAGAATTGGCTGAACTGTCACAGCAGCGGGCGGAGCTACAAGCGCGGGGAAACCAACGGCTACGGCTGCTGTTGGCAGCGGTGGGAGTGCTGCTGCTGGCGGCGGTGGGAACGCTATGGTTTGCCAACACCCAACGGCAGCTCGTGGATGCCCGCCGTCTGGCGTTTGCGGCTGAAGCGCAGGCAGACACCGACCCGGAAACGGCCGTTCTGCTCGCCTATGAAGCCATCGGCCGCCGCCAGGATTACCAAACCGAACAGGCTCTGCGCGACGCCCTGCGCCAGATTAGCTGGCAGCCGCAAACGCTGGCCGGGCATGGTGGGGTGCTGTTGCAGGCCGTTTTTAGCCCCGATGGCAGCCACCTGCTGACCACCAGTGCCGACGGCACAGCGCAGCTGTGGAGCAGCGACGGGCTGCTGCTGGAAACGCTGGCGGGGCATGAGGACGAGGTGGTAAACGGCCGTTTTAGCCCCGATGGCACCCTCATTGTCACCGCCTCGGCCGACGGCACGGCGCGGCTGTGGGACAGAAACGGCAACCCGCTGGCAACCCTCAGCGGCCACGCCGATGCGTTGATTGACGCGCTGTTTACCCCGGACGGCCAAAATATTGTCACCGCTTCGGCCGACGGCACGGCGCAACTGTGGACGCTGGCGGGGGAGTCGGTGGTTCTGTTTGACGGGCATGAAGGGGAGGAATTAACGGCCGTTGCTCTCAGCCCCGACGGTACGCACCTGGTTACGGCCGATGCCAGCGGCGTGGCAGTGCTGTGGCAGCTAGACGGAACGGCCGTTGCCACGCTGCCCGCCCATGACGAAGCCATTGTGGTTGTGGGCTTTGCCCCCGACGGCCAAACCTTCCTCACCGGCTCCGAAGACAAAAAGGCGCGGCTGTGGGACTTAAGCGGCAAAATGGTAACGCAGTTTGACCATGACGAGGTGCTGACCACGGCCGCCTTTTTGCCCGACGGCAGCGCCATTTTGACATCGGCGGGGCGGGAGAACCGGCTGCGGCTGTGGCATTTGGATGGCAGCCAGCGGGCGGCGTTTTACGGCCACACGCGCAAGATCAACAGCATTGCCTTTGCCCCCAGCGGCCAGGAACTGCTAACGGGGTCGGAAGATGGCACGGTGCGGCTGTGGCAACTCAATGGGCAGCTTGTAACCACGCTGCGCGGCCACACCGACAACATTACCAACGCCACCTTTAGCCCCGATGGGCGGCTTATTGTGACCAGTTCGGACGATGGCACGGCGCGGCTGTGGCGGCCGGCCAACACCCCTACTCCTGCGTTGATTGGGCATACGGACGAGGTGGAGAATGCGGTGTATAGCGAAAACGGCCGTTTTATTCTCACCGCCTCCACCGATAAAACGGCGCGGTTGTGGGACAGCAACGGCAATACACTGACCACCTTTGTCGGGCATGAGGGGCAGGTAGACACCGCCTATTTTAGCCCGGATCAACGGTACATCGTCACAGCTTCCGAAGACGGGACGGCGCGACTGTGGGATGTCAACGGCAACCAGCTTGCCCTCTTGCAGCACGAGGATGAAGTAGGTGGTGCCTACTTTAGCCCTGATGGACAACTGGTTCTTACCTATTCTAACGACAAAACTGCCCGGTTATGGACGCTACAGGGAATAGAAATTGCGCGGGTGGAGCATGGCAACGAATTGCAAATGGCGCAGTTTAGCCCCGATGGGCAACTGGTTGTTAGCACCGATGAGGACGGCGTGACCAAGGTTTGGGATTTACAGGGTCATGAACGGGTTGTGGTTGAACATGGCGAAAAGACCAACACTGCCTTTTTTAGCCCCGATGGGCAAACCTTTCTGACTTCGGGCGACGATTTTGTGGCGCGGCTGTGGAATTTGCAGGGGGAAGAAATTGCTACGTTTGCCGACCATACCGATGAGCTGGAGCGGGCGGTGTTTAGCCCAGATGGCAAGATGGTGGCAACATCGGGCAAGGATCGCACGGGCAAGCTATGGACGGTTGATGGCAAATTGGTGGCAACGCTGACGGGTCACACCAACGTGGTGAAATGGATTGATTTTAGCCCGGACAGCCAAAAGGTGGTGACGGCTTCGGATGATGGCACGGTGCGGCTGTGGAATTTGCAGGGGGAGCTGCTGACGATTTTCCGTGACCATGAGAACTGGGTGGCAACGGCCGTTTTTAGCAGCGATGGCACCCGCATTGTCACCGCCTCACGCGACTACACGGCGCGGCAGTTTATGGTGAATGTGGAGGATGTGGTGAAAACGGCCGTTTGCCAGGTCAGCCGCACCCTCACCGAAAGCGAAATCGAGCGTTTTCAGGTTGGCACAGCTACGCTTGATCTGCAAGCGCGGCAGTGTCCGCCGGTTTATAGTTGGAATGAATAGCGTAGGGCGTAGGGAGTGGGGTGTATTTCTCCCCACTCCCTACACCCCACGCCCCACAAAATAAAAATGGATTTCACAGACAAAACAGTTCTGGTAACAGGCGGCTCACGCGGGATTGGGCGCGAGGTGGCGCGGCAATTTGCGGAGCGCGGGGCACTGGTGACGGTGCATTACAACAGCAACCGGCAGGCGGCGGAAGACACGGTGGCGATGCTGCCGGGTGGCCCGCATTTGATTGTGCAGGCGGATTGTATGGATGCGGCGGGTGTGGAGGGGATGGTGGAAACGGCCGTTTCTCATTTCGGCCGGCTTGACATTCTCATCAACAACGCCGGCATCTTTGAAAGCCACCCGTTGGCCGACGTTTCCTATGAGGCGTGGCAAACGGCGTGGCACAACACCCTCGGCACCAACCTCATTGGTGCCGCCAACGCCGCTTACTGCGCCGCCCGGCAAATGATCAAACAGGGCAGCGGCGGGCGCATCATCAACATCTCCTCACGCGGTGCCTTTCGCGGCGAGCCGCTGGCCCCGGCCTATGGTGCCAGCAAGGCGGGAATGAACGCCATGAGCCAGTCGCTGGCAAAATATTTGGCTCCCTACAACATCTTTGTCGGCGTAGTCGCCCCCGGCTTTGTCGAAACCGACATGGCCGCCTCCATTTTAGCCAGCCATGCCGGGGACGAAATTCGCAGCCAAAGCCCGCTGGGGCGCGTTGCCAAACCGGAAGAAGTGGCCTATGCTGCCGTCTTTCTGGCCTCGGAAGGGGCAGAATTTATGACGGGAGCAATTATTGATGTCAATGGCGCATCTTATTTAAGAAGTTGATTGACATTCTCAAAGAACCAAAAGTTTCTGAAAAAAACCTATTATTACCCCCCTGTAATGGGGGTTTTAACAAAGCAGCAGTATGTTTATGTGAAGCAAGGTAGAAATAGCTCCCCAATCTAACAACGTATCTACTTTGGGAGAACACACGTGAATTACAAGGTACTGGTTATTGATGATGAGCCAATGTCTCGCGCTTTGCTGCGTTTGACGTTGCAAGAAAACAATTTTGATGTAATGGAAGCCAATGACGGCCTGGCAGCCCTAACCATGATCGGGCAGCAACAACCCGACCTGATTATTGTTGATGTGGTTATGCCATCTTTAAGTGGGCTAGATTTATGCCGTATCGTGCGCCAAAACAACCAATTTGGAACTATTCCCATCTTGATTGTCAGTGCCAAGGCACAAATGGAAGCTGTTCGGGCGGGAATGTTAGCGGGAGCTACACATTATCTGACCAAACCAATTTCGCGGAGGGAGTTAGTACGGGTGGTAACAGGTCTGTTGCCCGCCCCACTGGCAAATTAGGGCGGCCAATGCCAGATAAACACAAAAATTGGGGGATTGACGATAGAGCCACTATCATCAATCCCCAATCGCTGCTTTTACGCTGCCTCAGCCGGTTCGGCCGGTGCCTTTTCGCTGCGCTCCACCAAAATTTTGCAATCCGTTACCAGTGCCGCAATTAAAGCAATGGCTGAATAGACCGGTAGCAAGGCAATACCTACCACCCCAAAGACCAGCGGGACTTCAAAATGAATCCCTTTGGCCTCGTTGACAATGACAATTCGGCGAACGGTGGTTTCATTGAAAAGCTGTTTGATAGTACCCATCAGCTCTTCACCGGCCACTTTTAGCTCTTCTGTCCAGTTTGTCCCGCTGCTTTTCTCAGCAGTCGGTTCTTCTTCTACGTGAATTTTTTCTTCGTTTTCGCTCATTTGTACAACATACTCCTATAAAAATTGAGATTGAAAGACTGGAAGATTGCGAGGCTGAAAGACTATGCCTCTAATCTCCTTGGCTATGCAACCTTTGCCGCCTGCCGCCGTTCGTGCAGCAACAGGTAGAGACCGCCCACAATTAAAACAAGCGGCATCCACGGCTGGAAGGTGCCAAAGATAATCAGCTCAAAAAAGATTGCCATCCCCACCCAAATGAAGGTGAAGAAGCGGATAAATTTACGGCCGTTTTCATGCACCCGATGTGTTGGCTCAAACCGCTTGATATACATCAGCCCCGCCGCCACCGACATGGGAACGACAGTCCAGCAGTAGGCCCATGCTTGAAAATGATCAGTGAGGTTCATGGCAAAGAGCAGGGTGCCAACGGCCGTTAACAGCGCCCCCGGCACGGCCAAAAAGGAAAGGGGGTGTTGACGAACGGCCGTTGACTGCGCCGACGGCCATAGCAGCAGCAGCCCCGGCACAATCACAAACCCCGGCCACAAAAACGACATCGGGTCTACCATAAACAAATTGGCAAACAGCAGCACCACCCCCGCCCCAATCACCGCCAGCGGCAGCCAGGAACCCTGGCGCTGAAGTTTATTCTTTTCCTCTGCTTTATACAGCTTCTCATCCATAAAAATGCTCCTTAGGAATGGAAATTAAATAACTTGCCCATTTAAAAGTTCAACTTCTTCTGAGAAGTTGAACTTCTTTGCGTAACTTATGTAATCCTCGTTCCTTATGCTGGTCGAGGATAGCAATCCTCGGCCAGCTTTAGCTTATTGGGAAGAATTCACTGCCTCTACGCACCCCAACCACAAAAGTTGCAGAACAACATTTTGTAGGGTGATTTTTTAAATCGCCCAGAAGAACGATTTGCAAAATCATTCTACATGCCTAATGGCTTAAACTCAATTTCCAGCATCCCGTCACGCAGCCAGCCGCCGCCTGCTTTCCGCTTCGCCAGCACCGCAGGCAGGATCATTTCCCGCTTAAAGTTGCCAATGGTGATAAACATCTCATCACCCCGCTTCCGCAGCTTCACATTATCGCTTTGCACAAACGGCATCGGCAACCGCAGCATATAGCCACCGTTTTCCAACTCGTCAATCTCTTGCAGCTTGCCCCGGTAAAAAATATCGCACGGGTCAATGTCGCCAAAGCAGTCGGCTGCCAGCCGCGAGAGTGCCGCCAGCCCCACAACCTCATCGGAATAGTAGGGGACTTTCCAGATGGGCAACGGCCGAAAATTGTCCTCGATCATCTGCAAATATTTCTGCTGTATTTCGCGTCGCTTGGCATAAAACTCCCCTTCCCCCGCTGCCTCTGGCAAAATACGGTTGACGATCACACTGTCCACAGGGTAGTTGAACAATCCCAGATAGCTCACCGCCCGTTCGGCCTCACGCACCACCATTTTCTCTGGCTGTAGCACCACGCGGTAGCTGCTTACTGTGGGGTCACTCAGCGTTGTCCGCAGTTCGGCCGTAGCAGCATCCAGTTTGTTTAGTGCTTCCAGAATTTCGGCCGGCCCTTGCAGCAAACGGCCGGCAAACGGCTTAAGTGCCTTCACCATCCCCTGCTCAAATTTGTTCAGATGCCCGGCGTACCAGCGGAAGGTATCGGGCATGGTCAGCAAGCGAATAGTTTCGCCGGTAGGTGCCGCATCAATGATCACGCGGTCAAAGTTGCGCTCCTTGGCCTGTTTGTTGATGTGAAGCAGGCTCACAATTTCGTCCATGCCAGGAAAAGCCGACAGCTCATCGGCCACGACATTGCTTAGCCCGTTGCCGCTAATCATGCCCGACACATAATCTTGCAGCGTCCCCCAGTAGTTGTGAATGTCGGCCACGACGCTAATTTCTTGCGCCCACAAATTGTCGGCTACCTTGATAGGCTGGGCTTCCAGTGGAATGTCCAGCGAGTCGGCCAGACTGTGGGCGATGTCGGTGCTGGCGACCAATGTTTTATAACCTAACTGAGCACTTCGCAGGGCGGTGGCAGCGGCCACCGTTGTTTTGCCCACGCCCCCTTTGCCTAAATACAGAATGATTCGCATGGTTGTCTCCAGTTTCGTTGAATTCCAATACTGCTGCCATTACGCAGCAAACGGCCGTTTTGTTGCAAAAATTGTCCCTTCACCCCCTAAAATGAGCAAACAGCTCACCATTTGTTACCTAAACGACACTTAAGCTACGGCGTAAGATTAGCCGCATAGGATAAAAGTACCTGACAGTAGCATCATCAGTGTAACCAGAACAATCCGCATCATTACAACATCCTTGCCACATCAACAAACAGGTTCGACATGCTGGAACAGATTACGCTTTGGCTGTTTGAAAACGCCATCCAAATCTATCTACTTATCCCCGTTGGCATCTTCGGCATCTGGCGCTGGAGCGTCTGGCTGGTCCGCAAGCTCATTGCCCTGCGCTACCGCTACCAGCTTCCCAGTGCCTACACCACCACCATCAGCCTCGTCATCCCCGTCTACAACGAAGACCCCGTTGTCTTCCGCCAGGCTCTCGACTCCTGGGCACACGAAAACCCCGACGAAATTATTGCCGTCATTGACCATTCCGACACCAAGTGCAACGAGGTATTCCGCGATTTCGCCCGCACCTTTGCCGGGGCGCGCATGATTGTGACAAAAAAACCGGGCAAACGGCCGGCACTGGTAGATGGCATGTTGGCCGCTACCAGTGAAATTGTGGCTCTGGTGGACAGCGACACGATTTGGGAAGCGGGGGTGCTGCCCAAGCTGCTGGTGCCATTTGCCGACCCCGAAGTGGGGGGGGTGGGGACGCGCCAAAGTGTGCTGAAGCCGGAAACGCTGGCGCAAAAGCTGTTTGACATCCATTTAGACAGCCGCTACTTTGACGAGATTCGCTTTTTGGCGGCAGCGGGGGATGCAATTACCTGTATTTCGGGACGAACGGCCGTTTACCGCCGCAGCGCCGTCCTCCCCCTCCTCGATGAACTGCTCCACGAAACCTTCTGGGGCAAACCAGTCATCAGCGGCGACGACAAACGGCTCACCCATCTGGTTCAGGCCAAAGGCTGGAAAGTACGCTACCAGGAAAACGCCCGCGTCTTCACCCCCGGTGCCGCCACCATGCAAAGCTTCCTCAAACAACGGTTGCGCTGGGCCCGCAACAGTTGGCGTGCCGACCTCCGCGCCCTCTACGACGGCTGGGTCTGGCGCGAGCCTGCCCTGGCACTCCACCTCATTGACCGCGTTTTCCAGCCCCTCACCACCCTCATCGCCCCCATCTATTTTCTCATCGCCCTCTTCCGCCTCCAATGGGATCTCATGCTCATCCTGCTCGTCTGGTGGATGTTTTCACGCGGCATCAAAATTTGGCCCCATCTACGTCGCCGCCCCAACGACATAATCATTCTACCCGCCTACATCCTCTACAGCTACTACTTTGCCCTCGCTAAAATCTTTGCCTTTTTCACCATGAACCAGCAGGGGTGGATCACCCGCTGGGACAGTAGCCGCCTGGGCAGCGTTCGCAAGCTGCGCATGGTGCCAGCCTACAGCGCCACCTTTGGCATGGTCTTTATCCTGGGGCTGGGAATGTTCCGCGTGGATACAGTCAACCAGGCGTTTATCCAGGATCGCCGCTTTTTTCAGGCAGAAGCCGGGCTGCCCAGCTATAACCTGAGCCAAGTTAGCGACGTGATCCAACGTACTGAGCTTACCGAACGGCCGTCTGGAGCCGAAGAAGTGGGCGAAGGATACACCAGCTACCAAATTGACAACGGCGACACCCCCGAACTGCTGGGGCGCAAATATGGCTTTGACCCCGCCGCCATCCAGCTTTCCTCGGAGGGGTGGCGCAAGGGAGCCACAGTTGACATCCCACTTCCGTTTTACGACCCCGCCACCTACCGCGAAGGACTGCTGGCCGACCCCCAGCCGGCCGAAATCCGCTACGATGCCGTCAACAACAATATCAACATCTCTGGCTGGGGAGCCGTCATAGACATTCCCACCCTCTACAAAGCGCTCAAGCAAGAAAACCTGCTGGCCTATGAAGGCAACGGGGTTTACCAGCTAAAAGCCAACCTGTTCCTGGGTCGCCACACGCTGCTGCTGCTGGAATCACCGCAGGTAAGCTGGCTAAAGCTGCAAAGTGATTCCGGCAAACACGTCAACCTGACAACCAACGGCGGCAGCGTTTGGCTTGACGGCATTCGGGTGTCGTCGTGGAACAATGAGACGGGGACGGTAGATGAGGATTACAAAGACGGCCGTTCTTATATTTTGGTCAGAAACGGCCGTTTCGACATCATCAACGCCGACGTATCCTACCTCGGCTACTCCCTCGCCGTCTCCGAAGGGCAAGGCGGCGTCTACGGCCTCTCCTGGCGCATCGCCAACCAAGAACAGTTCGGCCGCGAACTCGTCACCGGTGCCGTTGAAAACAGCACCCTTCACCACAACTACTTTGGCTTCTACTCCTTTGGTGCCACCAACATCATCCTGCGCAACAACGAGATCTACAGCAACGACGAATACGGCGTTGACCCCCACGACGACTCCAACAACTTCATCGTCGAACGCAACTACGTCCATGACAACGGCAACCACGGCATCATCTTCTCCAAACGCTGCTTCAACAACATCATCCGCTGGAACCGCTCCGAAAACAACGCCCTGCACGGTGTGATGCTCGACCGCCGCAGCAACAACAACTCCGTCTACCAAAACGTTCTCGTTGGCAACGTAGACGGCGTTGCCATTTGGGATTCCCACGACAACAACATCTACGAAAACCAAATCGTCGGCAACCAGCGCGGCGTTCGCCTCAACCGCAAATCCAGCAACAACAACATCACCGACAACCAGATTACCCGCACCACCCAATACGGCCTCTATCTCTACGACGAAGCCCACCACAACAAGTTTTGGCACAACAACCTGGACAACAACGACACCGGTGTCTATATCCGCTCATCCACCAACTTCATTTTTGACAACGAAATTGTCGGCAGCACCCAGGGCATCTACCTGATGGAGGATGCACACGCCAACCAGATTGTGCAAAACAAGCTGCGCCATAACAAAGTGGGCATCTATCTCAAAACCAACCCCGACGATTTTATTTGGGGCAACCTCTTTGAAGAAAACGGCAACAACCTGCAAGTGGCCCCCGAATGGCGCACCACCCTCCCCGGCCAAATACCCGTCAACAGTTAGCTGGAGATTGGAGATTGGAGATTGTGAACCCCTCATCAATCTCCAATCCCTAATCTCTATTTCCCCCGAATATCCTTCAGCACCTTCCCGTCCTGCATCACCAGCACAATATTGTCATTGTTTTCCAGCGAGCGGATGTCGGCCAGGGGGTCGGTCTTGGTAATAACAATGTCGGCCAGCTTGCCCGCTTCCACCGTCCCCAGCCTGTCTTCCCAGCCCAGGCATTCAGCCGCCACCTTTGTCGTTGCCACCAACGCCTCCATCGGCGACATGCCAATGCTGCACATCAACCCCAGTTCGCGCAAATTAGTCCCGTGAGGCATCACCGCCGCGTCTGTCCCCATAGCAATGTTGACCCCGGCGCGATACGCCTTGCCAATGCTCTCGCTGTGGATTTCAATCGTCTCCCGCGCCTTCCGCACCCCGTATTCTGGCATATTTGCCATTTCCAGCACCGCCACCGGAGCCAGCAGCGTGGGAACCAAAAACGTGCCGCGCTCCACCATCAGGTCAATGACCTCATCATCGAGGAAAATGCCGTGTTCGATGGAGTGAATGCCAGCCAACACGGCGTTTTTCACCCCTTCGGTTCCCTGCGCGTGCGCCATCACCTTCACTCCCCGCCGATAAGCGGCCTCTTGCACCATCACTTCCAGCTCTTCCAGCGAAAACTGGGTAAATTCGGGGTGGTCGGTGGGGCTTAGCACGCCGCCGGTGGAGCAAACCTTGATGATGTCGGCACCAGCTCGCAGCACCTCGCGCACCTTTTTCCGCACCTCTTCTACGCCGTCGCAAATGTTGCTGGGCATACCGGGGTAGGGTGGGAACAAGTCAAAGCTTGCCCCGGAGGGCATCCAGCCGTCGCCGTGGCCGCCGGTGATGGACAGGGCGGTGACGCTGATTTGCAGGCGCGGGCCAACGATGTAGCCTTGCTCAACAGCTTGCTTGACCCCCAAATCGGCTCCAGCGGCGTCGCGCACGCTGGTGATGCCGGCGTCAATGGTGCGGCGCATGTACTGCTGGGCTTTGTAGAAGTTGAGCGAGAAGGGGGTGGTCATCATTTGCGGGATGTTCATCCCTTCAAACATGATGTGGACGTGGGTGTCAATTAGCCCCGGCAGGATGGTGCCGCCGCGAGCGTCAATCATGGTGATGTCGTCGTTGGGTAAAACGAGGTCGTCTTTGCGACCAACGGCCGTTATTTTGTTCCCCTGCACCAGCACCGCCCCGTTTTTGAGCGGAGAACGGCCGTTTCCATCAATCAGCGTGCCATTATGAATCAACGTGTATCCCATTTCAAACCTCTCTTTGTGTAACACGTGGCAGGTAACAGGTTGCAAGTTGCAGGTCTGGTTTGCCAACAAGACTTGCGACTTGCCACTTGTTACTTGCACCCAAAAGTCTGTTGGTTAGTATAGCTTAGGGCGTGTCGGTATGGTAAAAACGGCCGTTTTCCCCCTCATCATCCTCCTCCCGCAGCGCCGCAAACTGCCGATCCACATACCCTTCTCCATTTAGCAGTAAGTCGTTGAGTTCCGTTGCGTCTTGCAGCCGATCCCAGGTGGTGTGGATAAAGGTCACACGCCGCCAGCGCAAGCTGATGATGGGGCGCGGCAGCCGCTGCAAATCCGTGAGCTGCACCTTGTAATACAAATCCTGGGCGCGGGGATGGTGTGGCTGGTCAGGAAAAAGCTGTAGCCGCGTCACCAGTTCATGCCCGGTGCGCCGAGCCATATAGTGAATGGCCCATTTTTGCTCGCCAAACCGCTGCCCAAAATAAAAGGCATAATATTCAGCATACAGTCCCTTGGGCGCATGGTGCTGGGGAATGCGATACCAGCCCTGCTGCTGGATGAGGCGAAAGTCGCCGGGGGTAGGCACATAGGCCACTAAAACACGGTCTTCTGGATACATGGCGGATATGGTAATCAAAGGGGGGGCAAGTGGCAAGTAACAAGTTGCAAGTTTGCAAGTGGCAAGTGACAAATCTTGTTGGCAAGCGAGACCTGCCACTTGTTACTTGTTGCTTGTTACCTGCACAACTATAACGTTCTGACCAACTTGCAGGTATAATCCCCCCATGCCTGAACTACCTGAAGTGGAAACTGTTGTGCGTGCGCTGCGCCGGCCGCTGCTGGGGCGCATCATTACCGAGGTGCGGAACTACTGGCCGCGCCATATTGCCACACCGTCGGTGGCCGAACTACAGCAGCGGATTCATGGGCGGCGGATAACGGCCGTTAATCGGCGCGGCAAATACCTGCTCTTTCCCCTCGACGACGGCCAAACGCTGATCATCCACCTCAAAATGTCGGGGCATTTGGCCGTGGTCAGCAGCGAAACCCCGCCCGACAAACACACCCACACCATTTTTGCCCTGGACAACGGCCACGAGCTGCGCTTCCGCGACACGCGCAAATTTGGCAAGGTGTATCTGGTCGAAGACGCGGCCGAAATTGTGGGCAAGCTGGGGCCAGAGCCGCTGGAAGACAGCTTTACGGTGGCACTGTTGCAGGGGCGGATAAACGGCCGTAAACGCCCCCTCAAACCGCTGCTGCTCGACCAAACTATTCTGGCCGGGGTGGGCAACATCTATGCCGATGAGGCCCTGTTTTATGCCGGGCTGCATCCGCAACGCCACGCCAACACCCTGACCGAAACCGAAGTCGCCGCCCTGCACGCCGCCATCCAGCAGGTGCTGCAAATGGGCATTGAGCGCGAGGGAGCCAGTATTAGCAGCTATATCAAACCAGATGGGGAAAAAGGGGAGATGCAAGACGCCGTGGCTGTTTTTCGGCGCACGGGGCAGCCATGCTACCGCTGCGGTACGTTCATCGAGCGCATTGTGCTGGGTGGGCGCAGCACCCATTTTTGCCCTGTTTGTCAACCGGAGACGTAAGAATGATGCGAAAAGAAGTTGAAATTATGCGGGTGCTGCGGCAGCCGCCGCTGGGCAAGCTGGCGGTGGAGGTGAACCAAAAGCGGGCGGAGCATTTATCCGAGGTGCCTGAAAAAACGATCCAGCATTTGCTGCTGGCGGCGATTGGGGAGCTGATTGATTTTGCCGGAGGGTATCAGGTGCTGGTGGATGCCGGGGTTGCGCCCCCGCTGGTGGGTGAAACGGGGAGATTGTCTCCCCAGCCGCCTGCGCCCCAGGCCGCGCCGTCGGCAGCACCGAGTGTGCGCCCCCAGGCTCGGCAAACGGCCGTTTCTTCGCCCTCCCACAGCGGCGTCAACATTGTGGATGAACTCAACGCCATTTTGCAAAAGCGGTTGCAGGAGGAGCCTGAGCTAAACGGCCGTTCGCTCAAAATTGCCCGCGCCGCCGCCGGCGACCTCCGCATTGAAGCCGACGGCAAATTATACCAGCGCCCCGAAGAGCTAACTGACCCTGTACTCAAAGAACTGCTGCGCCAGGCACTGGCAGAATGGGAAAAAAGCTAGACGGCCTCAAGCATTGGCACAAATTGCGGCAGCGCAAAGTAAAAAGTACTCCCTTTGTCCACTTCGCTCTCAACCCAGATGGTGCCATCATGAGCTTCCAAAATTCGCTTGACAATTGCCAGCCCCAGCCCCGTGCCACCAAAGCGACGGCGCGACGAGCCATCTACCTGGTAAAAGCGGTCAAAAATGCGGTGAATTTGGTCGGCCGGCATCCCAATGCCCTCATCCGACACCGCTACCTGCACCTGGTTTTCAACCTCATGCAGCAGCACCCGCACGGCTCCCCCATCCGGGCTAAACTTAATCGCATTGCCAATCAAGTTATTCAACACCTGATTGATCCGATCCTTATCGGCAAAAATCATCCCCTTGGTTCCCGGCTCAATCTCATGAGCCAGCAGCAGCCCACGCTCCTGCGCAATAAGCTGGTGGCTCGACACCGTATTGCGGATTAGCTGCGCCATTGACAGCTCTTCTTTTTGCAAATTCGCCGCGTCAATCCGCTGCAACGTCACAATGTCGCCAATAATCCGCGTAATCTCGTCCGTCTTGTCCGACACAATTTGCAGCGACTCGCGCTGATAATTGTTAATCTCCCCCATCTCCCCTTCAATAAGCAGATCAACATACCCTTTCACAAAAGTCAGTGGTGTACGCAGCTCATGCGACACATTTTGCACCAGCTCATCTTTCAGGCGGTCATTTTCTTTTAGCTCATCATACGCCACCGATAGCTCATCAGCATGACGCTCCAGCTCTTCAAACAGGCGGGCATTGGCAATGGCAACGCTCACCTGCGCCGCCGCCACCGTCACCAACTGCACATCGGCCGCATCAAACACCCTGGGCTGGTCACTATCAATCGCCAGCGTGCCAATAACCTCATCGCGCATTTTTAGCGGCACCACAATCAGACTGCGAACCACCTCATCAAAAAAGAGAAAGTCCGGCTCGCTGTGGGCATCAGGAATATAAACCGGCTCACCCGTGCGCACCACCTGCCCCGAAATCCCTTCGCCCACCTTCATTCGTACCTGCCCCACATATTCCGGGCTAATGCCGGCCGCCGTGGCAATCAACAGATCCGTTTTATCGTCAGAAAGCATAGTAATGGTGCAGGCTCGCGCCTTGAGCAGGTCACGCAGCATTTCAACGGTGGTGTTTAGCACCGACCGCAGCTTGAGCTTACCCGTGATCTGCTTTGCCATGTCCACCAAGGCCGACATACTCAGCAGCCGTCGCTCCGTTTGGGCATACAGCCGCGCATTCTTCACGGCCACCGCCGCCTGATCGGCCAGCAAATTGAGCAGCAGCCGTTCATCATCGGTAAAGGTGTGGGGGCTGAGATAAGTCGTTGTAAAAGCGCCAATGACCTCGTCGTCATATTTCAGCGGAAAACCGGCAATGGCGGCAATGCCCCAGGTTTGGGCAAGAGCCGACTGATACAGCGGATCGGTAGCGGCATTGTTGATGACAACCGGCGCACCACGGCGCACCACAGTGGCGGTGATGCCATTGGAGCGGGGATGCTTGGTGGCACTGTGCCGCCGGCCGTCACGCCACAAAGCCGAGCCAAAGGTAAAGGTTTCAGAACGGTTATCATACAGGTAAATGTGGACGTTGTTGGCCTGGGTCAGCCTGAGGGCCGAGTCGGTAATGGTGTCCAGCACCACGCGCAAATCAAGCGGCATGTTGAGATGGAGAACAATTTCGTGGAAGGCCGACAGCTCAGCCACCCGCTGCTGCGCCCGCTCATAGAGCCGGGCATGTTCAATGGCAACGGCCGCCTGGCTGGCAAGGTTTCGCGCCAAGCGCAGAACAGAAGCCGGGAAAGAGCGCAGCTCGGTTAGCTGCCCCAGCAGCAGCAGCCCCAGCACCCTGTCACGCACCTGCAAGGGGACAAACAAGACAGAGCGAAACCCTGAGTGCGCCAACAGTTCGCGCTCAGTGGCACTCTCAACGGTATCTTGCCGCAAACTCAACGAACCATTAGACAACGCCTGTTGCAGGGCAGGATGCTGCGCCAGGGCTTCAAAGCTGGCGGCGTTGGGCAGGTTGCGCACCGTCTGCCGGCCGGATACCTTGGCGGCATAATGTTCCTGGGCCACAAGCTGAAACTGGCTGCTGGCTTCATCCTGCACCAAAATGAGGCAGCTATCTACTTGCAGTGCCTGCACCATCTCGCGGGCAACGGCGTGCAGCACAAACCCCTGATCCAGATTGGCGCTCATGGTGGCACTGGCCTGATAAAGAATGCTGAGTTCAGAAAGCTGCTGCTGGGTTTGGTGATGCAGCAGGGCGTTTTGGATGGCGACGGCGGCATGGGCGGCAAGAGTGGCAACGAGTCGCTCCTCGCGCTGGCTAAAGGCGTTGGGCTGGAAGCTATTGACAACCAGCAGCCCCAGTGGATTATCCGTCCCCAGAGGTACGCCCATCCAGGAACGAACGGCCGTTTGCCCAGCCAACGACACCCAGCGCGAATCCTTAACGACATCGGCAATGCTCAACGGCTCTTTTTTGTGCAAAACGGCCGTTGTCAGCGTGCTGTGGTTCCAAATAGATTCCAACTCATCGGTCGCAACCACCAAGGCACGCTGATGATAATCGCGGGCATCGGCCAGCACCAGCCGCTGGTCTTGCCACAGGAACAGATAGGCGGTGTCGTAGGTGATGATGCCACCCAGGGTCTGCAAAAAGTTTTTTACCACCACAGCATGGTCAAGCGAGTCGCCAATGGCGGTGATAGCCTGACGCAGCGCAATCGCGGCCAAATGGTCGCGGGCGCTGGCCTCAACCAGCTCCTTGGCCTGGGCGTAGAGAGTGGCGTTTTTGATAATGGTGGCAACATGGTCGGCAACGGCCGTTAATGTGGGCAAATCAGCCGCCGCAAACGCCTGCCGCCGCTCGCTTTGCACCGAAATCACCCCCAGCACTTCATCATTCAGGCGAATCGGCACCGCCATAATCGAACGTGGCAAATTGCCCACGCGCAGACCAGGCACCGGTTTGGCATCTTCCAGCCAATCGCCCGTAGCATAGGCCAGGTTGTTGGTGACAACCCACACGGCCAAACTGCGGGCATCGTAAATGGAAATGGGGTTGACGGCCACTTCCACGCCCTGCTCGACCACGCTGGGGAAGGACACAAGCTGTTTTTCGGCATCGTAGAGGGCAATATAGCTGTCTGTGGTTTTAAAAACCTGCTGGATTTGCTCATGGATGATTTGCAGGGTTTGCGCCAGCGGTTTGAGTGAGCGGGCATATTCGGTGACGCGGAAGATGGTTTCAAGCTGGTTGGCGCGATCCCAGGCAATTTCAAACAAACGGCCGTTATTGACCAACACCCCCAACTGCCCCGCCAGCAGCTCCGCCGCCGCCCGGTCGCTGGGAGAAACGGCCGTTTGTGGCGCATATTCCAGCAGCAGCAGCAGCCGGTTTTTGGGGTTAAACTGTAGCGGCACCACCAGTTGCGTGGCATCGGGCTGCTCATAAACGGCCGTTTGCTGCCCATTCAGCAGCGGCCTGGCCGCCGAAACCGGCTGCCCAAACACAAGCTGCAAATCCAGCCGTTCCGGCTCCGTTTGCTGCCAAAACAGCCGCGCCGAGGCGTGGGGGAACGCCTCGCGGAAGGCTTGCTGTAAACCCGCTTCCTGATCATGCAGCGGGCGGTTGTGGATGATGATCTGGTTGAGCCGCTGTAGCAGCGAAAGCTGGGCCGCCGTGAGGTGGGTTTGGCCGGGAAGGGTGGCGTTGGCGAGCAGGGCAACGGCCGTTTGCAGCAATTGCTCATTCTCGGCGGTAAACGGCTGGCTGTGGTGAATGTTGAACCAGTAACCAGTGCGACCGATGGGCTGGGAAACGGCCGTTTCACCCACGATGTTGGCGGCAAAAACGGCCGTTGGGGTAATTGTGACCTGGGCGGCCGGCAAAAAGCCGTGCAAAAACCGCGCCACCGCCTCAGCTATTTCATCCAATGAGGCCGCCGTCTCGACGGTGCGTATCAGTAAGGCGAGATCATTTAGGCCAATGTGTTGTTGTGACATCCCGCTCCGCAACATGGCTAGCGCAATTATCAAATCAAAAGGGTTGGCAAACCGCGCTGCCGACGTCAGCAAAAAATAGAAGTAGAGGCGTTGTTCAAACGCCTCCACTTACATTATCCAGATAACTTGGCAATAATCAACCAACGATGAAGCAGTTGGCACGGTAAATACATAGTACAAATGGGGGAAAACGGCCGTTTTCTACCGCCGCTTCTTGCCCTTCTTGCGTCCACCGCCACTATCGCTACTTATCACTGCCGGGCTGGCACCCGCCGCCGCCAAATCCTGCCGCATATGGCAGTTCTTGTATTTCTTGCCGCTGCCGCACGGACACAAATCGTTGCGCCCCACCTTGGGGGAATCACGGCGCAGTTCCACGCCCTTGCCCTTGTCCCGCTTTATCACTTCGTACCCGGCATCCCGCGCCTGAACCTGGTAAGCGGCTTCGGCTTCCTGCTGCTGAATAAACTGCTGATGTCCGGCAATATCGCGGAAGAAACGTTCGGCAATATCACGATCAATGTTGCGGCGCATATCGGCAAACATTTCAAACGAGCGACGCTTGTATTCCACCTTGGGGTCACGCTGGGCAACGGCCGCCAGGCCAATCTCTCGCCGCAAATCATCCATTGCCGTCAGGTAATCGCGCCACTCCCGGTCAATGGCCGACAGCAACAGCACCCGCTGGAAATTCAGATATTGCTCCGCCCCAATGCGAATTCGCCACTTGCCCTGCTGCGTCTTCACATAGCTTTTCAACGCCGCAACCAACTGCTCCCCTTCCAGTGCCGACAAACTATCCAGCAGCAAATTTCGCAGTGCCCCGCCAGCCCGCTCCAGAAAACGAAGCTGCCGCGCCGTGGCGTTCTTGGACGAAAGCCCATCTATGTTAAATTGGGCAAACGCCTGATCCAGTTCCGTAGATGCTTTTTCCCAAATGGCATCCCGGTCGGTACGGTCAGCTTGTTCAGCCAGGAACTCGTTAAACAGCGCCTCGACCTGCTCCAGATAGTCACGCCGAATGAGATCACGCGCTTGTAAACGACCAGAGGGACGGCCAGCCAAACTGCCCAAATTTGGCACAGGCGGCAGCAGCGGCAAGAACCGCTCCATTGCCCGCAGCAGTTGGTACAGGTTTGTCCCCTCTTCCTCGTTCTCATGCGCCAGCAGCATCAACCGATCCGTCAGCCGTGCCGCCGAAAGCCGCGACAACTCATCCAAATCCAGCGCGGTGGCTTTGGGCAACAGCCCACGCATTTGCCGCACCACGCCGCGCACGTTAATTTCATCGGTGGCATCGGTGCTAAATTCCCCAATCACCCGCTCAATTTCGCTGCGTACATAGCCAGGATAGTTGTCTACGTAATTGTCCACTAGGTCGGCAATGGTGGCGGCAAACGCATCCTCAATCTGGTCATCCAGGCTGGAGCCATCGCCCAGCAGCACCTCACGCCGCTGCCCATACATCGCCTGCCGCTGCTTGCTCATCACATCATCATACTCAACTACATTTTTGCGGATGTCGAAGTTGTAGCCTTCAATCCGCTCCTGCGAGCTTTCGATAATGCGATCCAGCATCCGGTTTTCAATCGGCAAATCGTCGGGCAAGTTGGTGCGCGACATAAAGTTTTTCAACCGTTCGCCACCAAACCGGCGCATCAAGTCGTCGTCCAGCGAGAGGAAGAAGCGGGAAGATCCGGGGTCGCCCTGCCGCGCTGCACGCCCACGAAGCTGGTTGTCAATACGGCGTGATTCATGCCGTTCGGAGCCAACCACGTGCAGCCCGCCTAGCTGCCACACCTCTTTGCGTTCGCGCTCTGTTTGCGCTTTCAGCGACAGAATGTGGTCTATAATGTTGGCGGGAATGCCTGGAACTTTGGCAATTACGGCTCTGGCACCATCCAGGTCATTGCCCAATACGGTACGGATCAGGGCAGCACGGGCGTTGTAATGCTGCTCAAAGACGATTTCGGCCAGGAACTGCGCCAGCTTGCGCTCGTCGCCTTGCACCGTCACATAGCGATTGTAGAGGCTCCACTGACGCAAGGCGTCTTCTACCAGTGCCGAGTCTTTGCCCAGCTCGTCCACAAATTCGCGGGCTTCGGCCAGTCGGCCGGCGCGTACATCGCGCAGCACGCGCATGAGGTCGTTATAGTCAATGCCATATGGCTCTTGCAGCACGCGCCCTAAATAGCCAATGACCTGTACTTCTTCAATTTCCTGAAGCGCAGCGTCATACTCTTGCCTAGCAGCCAGGAGAGAATCAACCAGCACTTCGCTCAGTTTGGGCTGTTTGCTGGCAAAAGCGCGGGCAGATTCTTCACCCTCGCTAAGCAGTTGGAAGGCAAGCTGGGTGAGCAGGGGGCGGTCAAACAGATCTTCTTCAAGCTGCTGTGCAGCCATGCCTTCGGGGTTGCCGCCCAGCATGATATCGGTTCCACGACCAGCCATATTGGTGGAAATAGTTACAGCCCCTTTCCGGCCGGCCTGGGAGACAATGAGGGCTTCAGATTGATGAATCTTGGCATTGAGAACGTTATGGGGAATTTTTTCCCGCTGCAAGGAACGGTGAATTTGTTCGGAATGCTCAACTGAGGTGGTGCCGACGAGTACCGGCCGGCCGGATTCATGCACCCGCTTGATTTCAGAGAGAATCGCCTGATCCTTGGCCTCCAACGTGCCATACACCTGGTCAGGAAAGTCCACCCGCTTAAAGAAAATCGGCTTGTTGGTTTCTGGCGAAAGATACGCCACCGCGTCCGCGCCTTCCAGCTTGCTGTACTGCTCTTTCAACCCCATTGCCCCGGTTTGGACAATGTACTGCACGTTGGTGGGCAACGGCGTCACGCCTAGCTCATAAATCTTGTCAAACTCTTCAGCATCGGTTAACGCTGTACCCGTCATACCAGCCAGCTTTTCATAGAGGCGGAAGTAGTTTTGTAGGGTAATGGTGGCAACTGTCACCGTTTCCCGCTTGATCTGCACCCCTTCTTTGGCTTCAATGGCTTCGTGCAGCCCGTCGGAGTAGCGCCGGCCGGGCATGAGACGGCCGGTAAAGTCGTCTACAATCAAAATTTCGCCTTCCTGCACCACGTAATGGACATCCCGTTTATAGAGATATTCGGCGCGGAGGGCGTTATCAAGATAGTAGGTTAGCTGGTAAAAGCGGGGGTCGTAGAGGCTGTCGCCAGCACCAGTGTCCAGTTCAGGGATACGGCGTTCAACCTCTTCGATCCCGATGTCGGTGAGGCTGACGGAACGGCTTTTTTCGTCGAGGTCGTAGTGACCGTTGGGTTCTTCTTCCTCATCAGCGGTGTTTTCTTTAAGGCGGCGCACGTAGTCGGCAAAGCGGGCATATTCTTTGCCAGAACGGGGGGCTGGGCCGGAGATGATAAGGGGCGTCCGGGCTTCGTCAATGAGGATGTTGTCTACTTCGTCAATGACGGCGAAGTGGAGTTCACGCTGGACAAGCCGGTCAGGGCTGGTTGCCATGTTGTCACGCAGATAGTCAAAGCCAAATTCGCTGCTAATGCCATAGGTCACATCGGCTTCATACGCTTGCCTGCGGGTGCAGGGTCGCCAATGCACCAGCCGTTCGTCTTCCAGTTCGGCACCGGGGTTTACGTAATCGGGGTCATAGAGGGCGGAAAATTGCTGGGGGCCAATGCAGCCGACGGTGAGGCCGAGGTAATGGAAGATCTTGCCCATCCAGCCGCCGTCACGACGGACAAGATAGTCGTTGACGGTGACGAGGTGGACGCCTTGCCCAGCAAGGGCGTTGAGAAAGAGAGGGAGGGTGGCAACAAGGGTTTTCCCTTCCCCGGTACGCATTTCCACAACTTCGCGCCGGTGGAGGAGAATGCCACCCATGATTTGGACATCGTAGTGGCGCAGGCCAGTGGTGCGCTTGGAGGCTTCGCGGACGAGGGCGAAGGCTTCGACGAGGAGGTCGTCTAGTTCGGTGTCGTTTTCGTAACGTTCGCGGAGAACGGCCGTTTCCTCCCGCAACGCCTCCATTGTCATCTGCTCATATTTACTTTCCAACTTCGCTACTGCAGCCACAGTTGGTTTCAAGCTGTCCATCAGCCGCTGGTTTGCATCAGGAATAATTTTTGAAAATAATTTTTTGAACATAGCAAAAATTCTACACAATCTTTCTAAGATTCAGATTAGCCTACAGAGACAAAACGGCATTTTATCCCGTTTAACCAGAGTTCGCTGTTTCGAGTGTAACAAATCTTCTAGCAAAACGCTCCCTGACGCTGCAAATTAACGCAATTCATACGAAAGAACGGGGGAAAAACGGCCGTTTTTCCCTTCATCCACCCCTTGCCCACTCTACTCGTTAAACAGCTCACCCACACTGCGCCCCTCATGCGAACGCACAATCACTTCGCCCAGCAGGTCAGCCACGCTCAAAATGGTAATATTGGGCAGCATCTTTTCCGGCGGGATCGGAATGGTATCGGTGGTCACAATTTCCTTGATGGGCAACTGCCGCAGCCGCTCGGTGGCCGGGTCAGACAGCACCGGGTGGGTAAAGGAAACGTAGACATCATTCGCCCCCGATGCCTTCACCAACTCTACTGCTTCCCGAATGGAGCCGGCCGTATCCACCAAATCATCCACAATAATCACATCCTTCCCCTCAACACTACCAATCAACGACAGTGCTTGCCGTTGGCCGCTGTTGCCCACGCGCCGCTTTTCCACAAACGCCAGCGGCAAATCAAGCTCGGCCGCATAGTTGCGCCCCTTTTTAGCAAACCCCAGGTCAGGCGTGACTACCACAGCATCCAACTGTTTCTGGCGAAAATACTCAATCATGATGTGGAACGCGGTTAGGGAATCGCCGGGGATTTTGTAGAAACCCTGAATCTGGTCGGCATGGAGATCAATGGTCATCCAGCGGTCGGCCCCAGCCACTTCAATCATATCGGCCAGCAAGCGGGCGGTGATGGGTACGCGGGGCTGGTCTTTTTTGTCGCTTTGGGCATAGGCCATATAAGGCACGACAACGGTGATCCGGCCGGCCGAATCCCGCTTTAAGCAATCAATGGCAATAAGCAACTCCATGATGTTGCGATGGACAGGGCGGCTGTGGCTTTGAATGATGTAGACATCCTGCCCACGCACGCTGCCATGCAGCCGCACAAACAGGTTTTCGTTGGGAAAATCCTGAATATCCCAACCGCTTAAGGGAATTTGAACATATTCGGCAATGCGCTGCGCCAATTCGGGGCAGCCTGAGCCAGCAAACAGTTTAATATCTCCGTACATATTTTCTCCCGCTAATGTCTGTTGCACCGGTTTTACAGTAAGTCCTTTCTCAGCCAATACAATTTTTGGAGCAAGTAACAGGTTGCACGTGGCGAGTTTTGTGGGCTGATACGACTTGCAACTTGTTACTTGCCTACCTCTTTAGGATTCGTTCGTTAATAACCTGGGATTTAGAAGTTGAACTTCTCTCAGAAGTTCAACTTCTCTCAGAACTCTCAGAAGTTGAACTTCTTCTGAGAAGTTCAACTTCTTTCGTAACTTATTTAATCCTCGTTCCTTAGCACCAGTGCCATGAGCTGGTCGGCAGCGGTGTAGGGGTCTAGCTGGCGCTGGACAACGGCCGTTAATAACCCCTCTCGCTCGGCAGGCAAAACGGCCGTTTGCAACCGTGCCAACAGCCGATCCTGCATCAGCCGTTCCACCTCCCGCTCACTTCGCGCCCGTTCCCGCACCAGCCATTGCCCCGTCGCCAACAAATGCGCCCGGTGCGCCACCACCTGCTCCGCCAGCCGTTCAATCCCTTCCTCGGCCGTGGCTACCGTCCGCAGCACCGGAATTTGCCACGCATCTTTGGCCTTTTCCGCCACCATTTGCGGCGCAGCCACAACCCGCCCATGATGGCGCGTGCCGCCCAAAGGTCCCAAATGAAGCATCATTTCCAATGATTTAACCGTGTGGTCGGCTCCTGGCTTATCGGCTTTGTTAACGACCAAAATATCGGCAATTTCGAGGATACCCGCCTTAATAGACTGCACATCATCCCCCATGCCGGGTGCCTCAATGACCAGCGTGGTGTGGGCGGCCGATGCCACATCCACCTCTGCCTGCCCGGCTCCCACCGTTTCCAGCAAAATTTTATCGTACCCGGCGGCATCCAGCACCTTGACCGCCGCTGATGTGGCCCGTGCCAACCCGCCCAGGCTGCCGCGTGAGGCCATGGAGCGAATAAACACGCCGCGATCCCCGGCCAGGTCGCGCATTCGCACCCGGTCGCCCAGCAGTGCGCCGCCGGTAAACGGGCTGCTGGGGTCTACGGCGATGATGCCCAGGCGAAACCCCTGGCGGCGCAAGGTTTTTGCCAGCACCGTGACCAGGCTGCTTTTGCCCGCTCCGGGTGGGCCGGTAATACCAACGATGTGGGCGTTGCCGGTGTGGGGGTAAAGGTGGGAAACGGCCGTTTGTGCCGCCACCTCACTATTTTCCACCAGCGTCAGCAGCCGCGCCACCGCCCGTGGCTGCCCCGCCAGCACCCTTTCCAGCAGCTCATTCACCCCGGATCACACCCCAAATAAAGGTGCTGATCTCATCAATGCTGGCACCCGGTCCAAACACCCCTGCCACCCCCAATGCCTTCATCGCCGCCACATCTTCCGACGGAATGATGCCGCCGAGAAACACCGGCACATCGGCCATGTCGTTTTCCGCCAGCAGTGCCATGATGCGGGGAATCAGGGTGTTGTGGGCGCCAGACAAAATGCTCAGGCCAATTGCATCTACATCTTCTTGCAGTGCCGCCTCCACAACCATCTCCGGCGTTTGCCGCAGCCCAGTGTAGATCACTTCCATACCGGCATCGCGCAGGGTGCGGGCAATCACTTTGGCTCCCCGGTCATGCCCATCCAGCCCCGGTTTGGCAATCAGGATACGGGGTTTTCGTTCGTCAGCGGTCATCGGCATTCTCCAAACTTTGTCATTTTTCTGATTATACCGAACTCTACCCGACTGTACAGACTACCGGCGGCGAACCACTGCATTCCTGTGGTGCAAGTAACAGGTGTAGCAAGTCTTGTTTGCGGGCAAAACTTGCCACCTGCTACTTGCTACTTGTTACAGGCACAATAGCTGATAATCGTTAGGTCAGCATGCTATTGCCTCCCCTTCCGATTACCGTATACTTTTTCCTATGCCGCAGTTGATTGAGTTGGTTGAGTATGAACAAACGGCCGTTTCCCCCCAACACCTTTCCCCAGAGACAGGCGAATGGCTGTGGCAGCAGTACGACCCCCGGCTGCTGGTGGAATTCCCCAGCCCCAAAACAAAACAGCAGTGGCGGCTCACCTCGCAGGGCTGGGTCGGCATCATTCCCGTATTGCCGGAACTGACGCTGCTGCTACAGCCCAAGGTGCCGCTGCACAACCTGTTTGGCATGTGGTGCGTGGCGTACCATTTGCCCAGCTTTCGCCTGCTCGATGGCGTGGTGCGCGTGGCGTCGCTGGCCGATTTTTACCAGCAGTTGGCGCGGCTGCTGGCGGAGCAGGTGCTACAGCGGGCGCGGCAGGGGTTTTATCGGGCGTATGTGGGGCAGGAGGGCAAACGGCCGTTTATTCGCGGCCAGCTCCTCACCCAACACCTCACCCAGCCATCGCCCAACCCGCTGCTGACCTGTCGCTATGAAGAACAAACGGCCGATTTGCCCCACAACCAACTGCTGGCCTACACGCTGGAGCAAGTGGTGCGGAGTGGGCTGTGTACGGGGGAAGTGGAAACGGCCGTTCGTCGCGCCGCCCACACCCTGCTCCCCCTCACCACCCCCCACCCGTTCACCCCCAACGATTGCACCCGGTTCTCCTACAACCGACTCAACCAGGATTACCAGCATCTCCATGCCCTGTGCCGCTTCTTGCTGGCCCACACCGGCCCCGCCCACCGACTGGGTAGTTGGCAAATGCAGCCGTTTCTGGTAGACATGGCGCGGCTGTTTGAGCTGTTTGTCGCCGAATGGCTCCGCGCCCACCTGCCTAATGGGTGGCGCGTTGTAGCGCAGGAGCGGCTAAACCTGGTACAGGGGCAGGGGTGCGGTTTGAAATTGATTTGGTGCTGTATGATCCGGCCGGCCGTGTCCACGCCGTGCTGGACACCAAGTACAAAGCACCGGACAAGGCCAGCAACCCAGACTTCAACCAGGTAGTCACCTACGCCAAGGCCAAGTCGTGCCGCGAGGCGGTGTTGGTCTACCCCACCCCCCTGCCCACCCCGCTCAATGTCCACCTCGGAGACCTCCACGTTCGCAGCCTCACCTTTACTTTAGATGGCGACCTGGAAATGGCTGGGCGGCGGTTTCTGGCAGATTTGTATAGTGAAGAGAGATTAGAGATTTGAGATTGGAGATTTCGGCTGGTCAATCTCCAATCTCAAATCTCTAATCTCCAAAAAACAAATGACACCACTTGAACAGCAAGTTTTAGACTATTTGGCAAGCCATAACGTGGTGACACTGGCGACGCAGGGAACGGCCGGTTTGTGGGCAACGGCCGTTTTTTACGTCAACGACCAGTTCAACCTCACCTTTCTCTCTGCCCCCCACACCCGCCACAGCCGCAACATTGCCGAAACGGGCTGGGTGGCGGCCACCATTCAGGCGGAGTATCACGAGTGGGAGGCCATTCGGGGGATTCAGTTGGAGGGGAGGTGTGGGTTGATTGAGGGTGAGGAGCGGGAAACGGCCGTTTCTCTCTACGCCAGCAAATTCCCCATCATCGGCCCCCATGCCCCGCCGCAAATTGCCCAGGCACTCGACAAAATTGGCTGGTATAAACTCACCCCCACCCGCCTCTACTTTATCAACAACTCGCTCGGCCTCGGCCATCGAGACGAATTGAGAATTGGAAATGAAAAGTTGGGAATGGAGAATGATCACCCTGTTCTCAATTCTCCATTCTCAATTCCCCATTCCCAATTCCCCACGATTTCATGAAACGACTCATTATTGGCATTTCCGGTGCCAGCGGCGTCATCTACGGCATACGCCTGTTGGAAATTCTGCAAGGCGTGGCCGATGTGGAAACCCATTTGGTGATGAGCAGTGCCGCCAAACGCACTATTTTGCTGGAAACCGACTACCAAATCAGCCAGGTCGAAGCCCTGGCTGACCAGCTTTACAGCTTTAACGACATCGCCGCCGCCATCTCCTCCGGCTCCTTCAAAACAATGGGCATGGTCGTCATCCCCTGCGCCATCAAAACGCTTTCCGCCATTGCCAACTCCTACAGCGACAACTTGCTGGCGCGGGCGGCGGACGTGGTGCTAAAAGACCGGCGCAAGCTGGTGCTGGTGGTGCGCGAAACGCCGCTCCACCTCGGCCATCTGCGGCTGCTAACCACCGCCGCCGAAATCGGGGCGATCATCGTCCCACCGGTTCCCGCCTTTTACCACCGCCCCGCCACCATAGACGACATCATCAACCAAACGGTGAACCGGGTGCTGGATTTATTTGAAATTGAACTCGACGAGGATTTGTTTACGCGCTGGCAGGGGGGAAATTCATAATAAACCAGCGATTGGAGATTGGAGATTGTGAACCCTCATCAATCTCCAATCTCCAATCGCTAATCGCCCATCTCCTCACAACCAGTTAGCCAGCGTGAATGGTAATGAGGGTAATTTCTGGCCGCGTGAGGAAGCGCACGCGGGGGGCGCTTAGCCCTTCAAAGCCCACGCCCCGGCTGATGTAGAGGTTGGTGCGCCCTTCCTGATAATGCCCCATCACATACCGCCGCCCCAGTTGCGAGCTGGTGAGCAGGGGGCCAATGATGGGCAAGCGCACCTGCCCGCCGTGGGTGTGACCACACAGATAAAGGTCAATGCCTTCCTGGGCAGCCTGGGGCATGAGTTCGGGCGAATGGTTGAGCAGCAGTTGGGGCATGTTTTGGGGTGCAACGGCCGTTAATCGTGCCAACCGGGCAATGTCATCCGGCAAATAATGGGTGCAATCCATCCCCAGCAGCGCCAACTGCCGCCCCTTGCCCAAATCAAGCTGCACACAATGCTCACGCAGCAGCGTGACGGGCAGGTCATCAAAGAGCGGCACCACATTTTCGCGCAAATCCACCGGCGGCGTACCCAGCGTGGCGTACACGCCATAGGGTGCCCACAGCCGCGCAAGCAGGTCGTGAACCTGGCGCAGCGTTTCCGGGTCGCTGTTGTTGGATGTGCTGACATAATCACCTGTAATGACAATCGCATCGGGCTGCGCCTGCTCAATATGCGCCAGCAGTTGGTCTTCGCGCCGCGTCCACCGCTCCAGATGAATGTCGCTGATGTGGAGCAGGCGAATGGGGGGCGTGCCACCGGTCAGCCGGTCAGAGGTGATGGTAAGTTCAGTGAGCTGTAGCTCCGATGGCTCCACCACGGCTCCCCAGTACAGTGCCAGCGTGGCGGCCAGTTGCACCAGCACCAGCAGGGCAAACAGCCAGGTCCAGTTGACCCAAAAAGCAAGAATACCTAGCCCTATGGTCGCTGCTAGACGGGGGACGGCCAGCGCCATTTGCTGTGCCTTGCGCGGGCCAAAAGAAATTTGCTTTTCGCTTAGCACAATCAAGATAGCGGCATCGGCTGCCATTGCCAGCAGTTGAATGAGACCAATGCCGATGGCAACGCTGGAAGAAACGGCCGTTTGCCACACCACCGCCCCCGCTGCCGCCAACAGCAGCAGCGTTAACGCCAGGCGTGGGCGCGACCAGGCCGTTGCCCGGTCAAACGCCACCAGCACGCGGTGGGTCATGCCATTCTCAAAAATATTTTTTGTGGGTGTAAACTCCGGTGTTTTGGGGCCAATTACCTGGGCAATTGGTTTAGAAGAAGAAATCATATTACCAGTAAATAATTGCTCGGCCACAGTGTTGCTCCTATGTTATTGTAGGCTAACGGTACAGTGTTGCGGCTATTGTTTTAGCTCCACTTTCGAGCATAGCCCAGCAATCTTAACATTTGCCTTAAAATGCGTACGCCCGTAGCAATAGGTAGTGGTGTGAAAAACGGCCGTTTGTCCCACCGCCTTGCCTTTCCCCAAACCAACCACGGCCAAATAGGATTAAACGGCCGTTGTTGCAGGCGAGGCAATCGGTAACAAGGCTCGCTGTTTTGTCTGACGTTCTGGCTGATTGCCTTGCCCCTGGAAAACAAACAAACCTGCCCTTTGTGTTACGCCAGTTGTAACATTTGCATAGTACCATAGTCCCAAACTAATTATTGGGTGCAATAAAATCTATGGGTAGCAAAACCAAACAATCTCTAACTGTTCTTTTCCTGATACTATTTATCGCTTTAACCAACTCCTTTGCCTCGGCCGCTACGGCAGCAGATGCCTACCATCTGTGGTTTCAGCAGCAGATGCAAACCGACTATGGGCTAACGGGCGGGTCGTGGATATTTACCGATTCTGAATATGCGAACCTGAACAATATGTGGGCAGCCACCGCCACGGCCTTTGTACCCGTCAGCAACATGCCGTTTAGCCACGCCCTGCGCGTAACGGTTTCGCAGCAAACAAAACTCCCCTGGGAGATTGGCATGGGGCTGGCTTCACAAGCCCCTATCGCCGCCGGTGACAAAATCGTCGTTTCGTTCTGGATGAAAAATAACTGGGCGGAAAAAGAAGGTGGCTATGTCAAGGTTCTGTTTCAAGACACCAACACCTATGAGCCGGTGGCCTTTTTGCCAGCGTTGCCCACCAAGGAATGGACGCAATATTTTATGGCGGGTACGGCCAAACAGGATTACCCGGCTGGTGTAGGGGCGCTGTATCTGATGCTGGGTACCCAGCTACAAGAGTTTGAGATTGGGGGAGTAACGGCCGTTAATTACGGCCAATCCGTCTCCCAAAACCAGCTTCCGCAAAGCCCGCTGGGCAACTATGCCGGGCAAGAGCCAGATGCCCCGTGGCGGACAGAAGCGGCCGCCCGTATTGAGCAGCTACGACGGGGTGATTTGCAAATAACGGCCGTTGATGCCAACGGCAACCCCCTCCCCAACGCCACCGTGCGCGTCATGATGCAAAGCCACGCCTTCGACTTTGGCACCGCCCTCCGCGCCGAACACATCCTGCTCAACCGCCCCGATGACCCAATTTACCGCGACAAGCTCACCAACCTGGACGGACACGGCAACGGTTTCAACCTGGGCGTGATCGAATATGCCCTGCAATGGCAGCCGTGGGAAGGAGAAGTAGATTTGGGCTTTTCCCAGGAGCAAATCATTTGGGCGGTAGATTGGCTGCGCCAGCACGGCCTCGCCCTGCGCGGCCACGCTATGATTTGGCCGCGCTGGTTTTCCCTGCCCAGCGACATGGAAACCAATCAAAACAACCCCGCGTACCTGCGTCAGCGCATGGAAAACCGCATTGTGGACACCCTGACCCATCCCGGACTGGCCGGTAAATTTGAAGAATGGGATGTTCTCAACGAGCCGCGCTACAACACCGTCATCGCCGATGCCTTTGCCGGGCAGCCAGGCTATACCAATGGCGAAGAGATTTATGCCGAACTGTACAATTTAGCCGCCAGCACCGACCCCAACGTCAAGCTGGCACTAAACGAATACAATGTCCTCAACGAAGGCGGCATGTTTATCGGTGTGCAAAAACACATGCACCAAATCCTGACCGATTTGATCATTAAAAACGGCGGCAAGCTCGACCGTATCGGGCTGCAAACCCACATGAGCTACCCCTTCACGCCGCCAGAACGTGTCTATGAAATTTTGAATGAGTTTGCTGTCTACAACAAAGAGCTGCGTATCACCGAGTTTGAAATCTTGATTGATGATGAGGCGAAAGCCGGGCAGTACATGCACGATTTCCTGACCATCTTGTACAGCCACCCGGCGGCAACCGGCATCGTCCTGTGGAACTTTTGGGATGGCAGCCATTGGGATCATAATGCACCGCTCTTCCGCGACGATTGGAGCCTGAAACCAGCGGGGCAAGCGTATATTGACCTTGTTTTTAACCAATGGTGGACAAATGAAACGGGGCAGACAGACGGAGCAGGTCAGTTCGCCGTTCGGGGCTACACCGGGGATTATCTGGTTCAGGTCACGGGGGCGAATGGGTTAACCAAGATGGAAAAAGTGACGTTAGGCACAGATGGCGCGGCCATCACGGTCGTGGTGGATCAGCGTCAACTGTTTTTGCCGCTTGTGACTGCCAAATAAGGCAACGACTTTGGAGATTAGTACCTTAACGACGAAATTCTTGTAAGCAAAACAAGAAGAAATGACACAGAGTTACACAGAGAGAAGCGAGAGTTTCACAGAGGAAGCAAGAAAAACAACAAATTTCTTCTCTGTGCTTCTCTGTGTCTTCTCTGTGAACCTCTGTGTAACGTTTTTGGTTCTGGCTCGTCCAGGTTATGTTTTTCGGAATTTGAACCGCAAAGGGCGCAGAAGGCGCAAAGAAAGAGAAGAACGAAAGGGAACATAGACGATGGAACAACATAGAATTACGATAAACACCCGGCGCTATCCGGGTGGACTGCGGATATTTGAGTGTGTGGCGTGCAGCTATGCGCTGGCGGCGGAGGTGAATGAGGCGGGGATGATTCGGCTGGAAACGGCCGTTTTTCTCGACCACGGCGACACCACCACCAGCCACGCCCTCTTCCAGGTTCACACCGAGCCGCCCACCCTCGAATTCAGTGCCGCCCTTGATTAGGAAGCGTGAGAACAGGATGGGGATTTACGTGATCATCAGCAAATTTTCATTGATAAGTTAGCGGTTTTGGAGATTGGAGATTAGAGATTGTGAACCTTCATCAATCTCCAATCTCCAATCCCCAATCATCGGGTAAACCTGCGTCCCATTTACCCTTTCAAGCACCCGCGAAATCGAGCAAATCCACGATGCCAAACTCCCCTTCCCGCGCCCCCAACGTCGGTTTCCACTGTGGGTCGGCGCGGACAAACGACTGGCGGTCTCCTTCTAGCAGCCCAATCAGCACCTCGGCCACCATGCGGCCGCCCATCGGCCCAAGCTGCTTGCCGTCGGCCAACACCTCTGCCTCACGCAAAATGTAAAACCAAAGTGGCGTTTCGCGGTCAAAACCGAGGTCGGCCACGTCGGCCAACGCCTCACGCGGCAGCGGGTCGCAGCACATGGCGCGTGCCACCGCCTGCCCCGACGGCAGCCCAAAGGCATGGCCGCGCAGCAGGTTGCGCTGTGGCAGCGAGCGCACATCGCCGTCAGCACCCACAAACGGCAGGTCAAAGAGCGGGCCGGACAGTACGGTGTCAATGCGGTCACTGGCCTGGTGCGTCCCGTTGCCGGTGTCAAACAGATAGTTCCAGTTGACATAGCGACGCTCGGCGCGTTTGCCAAAACCAGACAAATCATCGGGGTCGGCATCACCTAGCTCATTGCGGTCAAAGAGGGGGATTTGGTAGCTGCCATTGCTTTGGAACTGGTCGTTGACCTTGAGCGTCCCCGGCACCTGGGAATGTCCATAGCGGTAGGCGGCGACGGAAAACTCCACCGGGATGTATGGCTCGTTGCGCCACTGATAATAACGTCGGCCGGAACCATAGCAGTTGTTGCCATAGATCGAATCCACCAGCTTGCGCCCCACCAGCAGCGGCAGGAACTCGTGCAGCACAATCCATTGATAATGCCAGCGCACCAGCCGCTGCGCCTCCTCAAAGCTGCCCACCTGCTTCACCACCGAGTTGTGGAATTTAAGAAAGGCGAGATGAAGCTGGGAGACAAGCAGGTTTTCATCGTTGCGCGGGTCGCCAATGAGGGCGGTGCCCAGGCTGTTGCGCGGCAGGTCGCGGGGGGCGGCGGCGTCAATGAGCAGGCTCATGCCGTCGGCGGCATAGAGATAGGGGGTGGCGGCGGGGCCAGCACCATATACGTTGTCCAGCTCCAGCGCCGGGGTGCGGAAGTTTTGCGTGGCTTCGGGGTCGTTTTGCCGCTCCAGGCTGGAAGTGGGGTCAAAGGTGATGTCGTGGTCTATGAACTGGCCGAGAAAGACAAAGCCGGCCGCCATGGCCTCATTTTTCCGGGTGTGGGCAACGCCGGGATCCATCACCCCGCCGCTTTTGCCCAGCTCCAGCAGCTTTTCTTCGCAGGGCGCAAAAGCGGGCAGCAGGGGAAAGAGACGGCCAAAACGGCCGTTATGATAGTACCGTGATTGGGGCGGATTACTGCCGCGTTGAAAGGCGGCCGCCCCATGAAATGTTTTCATGAGATTCTCCTGTTTAAATAGGACGCAGATTTACCTGATTAAACTGATCAGGAAAATCAGGTAAATTTGCGTCCTATTTTCATTTTTTGTGGTGGGCAATTGCCCATGGGGTTTCCTTATCATTCGATGACTTGCAGTAAGGGCAGTTCGAGGTAGCAGGGTGGCGTGTGGCTGTCTTGTAAAACGGCCGTTAATTGCATCTGGTACTGCCCGGTAGAAAACGTAAACTCGCCCAGCTCCTGAACTAGCGTGTTGCACCCGGCGGGTGCGTCATAGCTGGTGGCAACTGCCCTGCTGGACACAAACCCTTTTTGCAGCCCGCGCCCGTGAAGCTGGGTTTTCACCACGGCTTGGGTATCGCTGGCGGCGGGTGGGTCAAGGGACAGGGTGAGGGTGAGGGTAAACGGCCGTTCAGCGCAGAGAATGATCGGTAACGGCCGTTCGGGGCGAAAGATCACTGCTGCCTGGGGCGGCTGCCTGAACGTCAGGCTGACGACATGCAGCGAGGAGGGGGGAACAGTAACGGCCGTTTGTGGGGCGGGGACAATGACGGCCTGGCTGGGCGGTGCCAATTGCTGCACCTCCTCATCCACCTGCGCCACAATCCAGCGGCACAGCTTTTCCCGTTCGATGCCGGGCCAGGTGGCGTTTTTGTCCCGTTCGATGTGCTGAACGGCCGTTCGCGTTGCCGCCGTCCGACCGTCTTCCTCCCGCGCCTGAATTTCCACCACAAACGAGGCAAACGGGTGCCAATCGGCAAACTCGTCGGCCGGCAGGGTCAGTAGGGGGCGGGAAACGGCCGTTCCGCTCAGCACCTGTGCCTGCGCCACCCACTCCTCCACCGCACTCCGCCGCGCAATCTGCCCGTCCGCCTTCAGCATCGCCTCAATGTCATCGGGCGACAGTTCCGCCAGGTCAGCATAACTCCGCACCCCAAACAACTGCCGCAGCCACTGCTGCCGCGCCGGGCCAATTCCCTTGATAATGGTCAAATCGGCAAACAACGTTTCGTTGATACTCATGGGATGACTCCTTATAAAAAAAGCCTCGTCGGTGCCACAGCACCGGCAAGGCCTCATTCATTCATAGCGATTGGGGCTGGCTTGCAGCAGCCCGTGCCACTGCAAGCCATTAACCCCGCCCGCGCTCCCAAAACTGGCTGGAAGCGTCGGCGCAATTCACTAGTCGTTTTTCTCGTCCCGGTAAAATTGCACCAGCCCCAGATCAACGAAACCAGCGATGGGACCCGGCTTGTCACAAGGGGTGCGGTAGGTGAGGGTGGCAACAGCCTTGTAAACAGGGCCGCAGCCTTTGGCCGGAACCGTGCCCGCAGGTACTTCAAAGGTGTACCAGTATTCCCCGTCGCCACATGGATTGAGCGGTACCCGAACGTCGTGATCCTCGAACAGATCCAGTTCTGGCCCCTTGCCAATGGATTCCATATGAACGTGCAGGCACCATTCGCCGCAAATGCAGGAAGCCAACTGCCCTTTAAACGTCCAATGGAACTTCACGGCCCAATCATCATCAGCGCGGATAATATTGCCGGGCGGAACACCCTCTTTGTCAACAATCTTGGCAGAAATAGAGCCGGTGAGCGGCGTGCCAGTAGGAATCGTAATCTCAAACATGGTTACCTCCAGATAACTATTTTAAACCTGTTTTCTTTTGGCTGATGGGGCCCACATCAGCCGACATATGGCTATTAAACACGGGGGGAATTAATTGAAACTGTTTTACCAATTAATTTGCGCGGAATTTTAATTAAGTAGGGGCAAAGCAACCGGGATAGAGGCTGGCAACGCCACGCCCCTTCCTGCCCGGTTGCTTCGCCCGTATCTGCGCCCCTACCACAACCAGGGTGCCAACGGACAAAATTGGCGTTAGGCCGTTTGCCCCATCCCCGCCCATCCCGCTACAATAAGCGCAGCCAACCAACCATGCGCGTGGCTGGGCGTACGTTGCCCAACCCGCACCGTTTCAAACCACCATGATCGTGCTTGCCCGTTTACGTGATTTACTTGCCGACCTCGATTCAGACAAAGCCTCCGCCCGCGTGATGGCGCGTGACATCGAGGGAGGCGTTTCGTGGGGCTGCTCCGCAGCTTGCCGCCCTGCTGCGCCAACACCAGGGGCTGGATGGCGCGGATTGGTGCAAGGTGAACAGATGGCCCATTCCCCGCGCCGTCTCGCCCATGCGTCACCCGCCAACGGGATTTACGGGTAACACAGGGGCGAGACGACCGGGGGAAGATGCCGACCGTGTGGCAAATGTAACCCCCGGTCATCCCGCCCCTACCATAATCATGTGTTACCTGCCAACGGAATTTACGGGTAACACAAGGGCGAGACGACCGGGGGAAGATGCCGACCGTGTGGCAAATGTAACCCCCGGTCATCCCGCCCCTACCATTATTATGTGTGAAACCGCCTGTGTTATGGTGGGGCAAAATGATTTGATATGACGCAATACGATCCATCCAAACACCGCCGTCGTTCCATTCGCTTGCCGCAATGGGATTATCGTGCGCCGGGGTATTATTTTGTCACGATTTGCACCTGGCGACGCGAAACCCTGTTTGCCAACCCCACCTTTTACGACATTGCCGCCCACGCCCTACAGCGCGTGCCGCAGCAGCCACACGCCCGGCATGTGCAACTGGACGGTTGGGTGATTATGCCCAATCATGTCCACGTCATTTTTGTGCTGGTGGGGGAACCGCTGAATGAGGCCGTTGGGGAAGCTGCCCAATGGCAGAACGCCCCGGCGGGGTCGTTGGGGGTGGTGGTGGGGCGATACAAAACGGCCGTTTCTACCCCCATCAACCAATTGCGGCGGGGAGAGAAAACGGCCGTTTGGCAGCGTGGTTATTACGAACGGATCATCCGCAATGACCGGGAATTGCAGGCCACCCGCCAATACATTGCCGATAACCCCCTCCGCTGGGCCGAAGACCGCGACAATTTGGACAAATTATTGGCAAAAATGACCCGCCACCCATAGGGGCGGGATGGCGCGGATTGGCGCAAGGTGAACAGACGGCCTATTCCCCGCGCCGTCTCGCCCGTGCGTCACCCGCCAACGGGATTTACGGTAAATACAGGGGCGAGACGACCGGGGGACGATGCCAGCCGTGTGGCAAATGTAACCCCCGGTCATCCCGCCCCTACCATGATTATGTGTTACCTGCCAACGGGATTTATGATAAACACAAGGGCGAGACGACCGGGAGAGGATGCCAGCCGTGTGGCAAATATTACCCCCGGTCATCCCGCCCCTGCCGTAGTGTGTTACCTGTCAACGTAATTGAATGATTACAACCGTCGTCCCGGTGTCCAGGCGGCATTGGCGGCGGAGAGGGCGGCTTCCAGACGCGGCAATTCTGTTTCGATGAGTGCCATCAACCCTTCGCGCACGGTGGCATACCCCGTTTGCGCCTGCGCCAAACTTTGCTGCTGCGTCGCTGTGGGCAGTTGGCGGGTGTCGCTGTAGCCAAAAATTAGCCGCCACAGACGGCCTTCTACCGTTGGGGCGCCTGGCTCATTGAGTCGGCCGTGCGCTTCGTCACCGGATAGCTGTGTTTTGAGGGCGGCAAGCTGGCGGCGGGCGGTGTCTATGTCGCTGAGGAGGGTGGGGGGAAGAACGGCCGTTTGTACCACCGCCACCCGCATATGTGCTAACCTGTCCTCCGTGCGCCCAATCTCCACCCGCGCCCCCGCCACCTGCCGCGCCAAATCAAACATGTGCCGCTGGAACGCCGCCACCGGCGCAAAATCGGCATCCGCTGCATCCGTTGGCACTGGTTTGACGGTAAACGACTGCTTTTCGCCCAGCGGCTGCACCCCGTTGGCCGTCAGCAGCAGCAGCTCCACGCTGTAGACCCCCGGCGGCACCAGTGCCCCCTGCGGCGGCGACGACCACGGCTCGACAAATTCCGGCTGCTTCAATCGAATCGGGTCAGGCGGCCCCAGCCGTAAATCCCAGCTTGCCCGGTGCAGCCCCGCTTCGGCCTTCACCGGGAGGGAGCGCAGCGGCTCCCCGGCGGCATCGCGCACCAGCAGCAGCAACTGCGGCTCCCCTTCCAGCGGCTCGGCGTTGAGCGTCTCCCAGCCGGGGAAGGCGACATCACTGCCCGCCTCGCGCAGCTTCTTTTCTTCGGCCTGCCGCGCTTTTTTGGCCGTCAGCGGTGCTTCGCGTAGGTAATAGGTGAAGGTTGCGCCAAACGGTGGGTTGGGAATGCGGAAGGCGCTGCTGCCCAGCGTTGGCTGCCCCGGCGACTGCATGGGCTGGTAGGGGATGTACCACCAGGCGTCGCGCACGGGGAAAAGGTGGCCGTCGCCGTCGAGGGCGCCATCGGCAATGCCGCGCAGCGGGGTGTAGTCGTCCAGCACGTAGAAGCCGCGCCCAAACGAGGCCCCCACCAAATCTTCGTCGCGGCGATGGATTTTGAGGTCGCGGAAGGAGATGGTTGGCACGCCGCCGCTGAGTTTGTGCCAATTTTCGCCGCCGTTGGGGGTGAAGTAGAGGCCGTATTCGGTGGCTAGGAAGAGGAGGTTGGGGTTGATGTGGTCTTGCTGGATGCCCCAGACGATGGTGCGGTTGGGCAAATCGCCAACGATGGAACGCCAACTTTGCCCCTGGTCGTCACTGGCGAAGAGGTAGGGGGTGAAGTCGCCGGTTTTGTGCGAATCGGCGGCGACAAAAACGACGTTTGCATCGTGGAGTGACGCTTCCACGTCGTTGATGAAGGCGCGGTCGGGCAGGTTGGGCGGGTTGGCGCATTGCCGCCAGCTTTGGCCGCCGTCGCTGCTGGTTTGGATGAGGCCGTCGTCGCTGCCGGTGTAGAGCAGCCCTTCGGCAACGGCCGATTCTGAGATGCAGGTGAGGGTGGCGTATTGTGACATGGCTCCGGTGTCGTACAAATCGTCTACGCTCCAGACGCGCCCCATGAAGGGGAGGTCGTAGCGGAGGGTGTTGCGGGTGAGGTCAGCAGAAACGGCCGTCCACGAATTGCCCCGGTCATCGCTGCGCCATAGCCGCTGTGACCCCATGTAGAGCCGCCGCGAGTTGTGGGGGCTGACCATAAACGGCGCGTCCCAATTCCACCGCTCCGGCGGGTCGCCGGCTGCCCCCTGTGGCTGAATGTCAATCATCTCCATGCTGCGCCGGTCATAGCGCACAATGTTGCCTACCTGGATTTCCATGTAGGCGGTTTGGGGGTCGTCGGGATCAAAGCCGGTGTGGTAGCCATCGGCACCCAGCGGCACATACCAATCCTGGTTGCGAACGCCATCCATGTTTAGGGTGCGGCTGGGGCCAAAGAGCGTCCCCAAATCCTGCGCCCCGCCGAGGACGTTGAAAAATGGCTCACTGTTGTCCAGAGCCACGCGGTAGAACTGGGAAACGGGCATGTTGGAAAAATGCCGCCAGCTTTGCCCGTGGTCAAATGTTTCGTATAGCCCGGCATCGGTGCCGCACAGCAGATGGTTGCCGTTGGTGGGGTCGATCCAGAGGGCGTGGTTGTCGCTGTGTTTTTCCTTGCCCGTTTCCATGTTGGTGAACGTTTTGCCCCCGTCGCGGCTGGCGTGGACAAAGACATCCATCTGGTAGAGGAGGTCGGGGTTGGTGGGGGAGGCTTCGATGACCTGGTAGTAGTGGGGGCCGGTGCCGCCGGAGATATGGCTGCTGCGTTTTTCCCAGCTTTCCCCTTTGTCGAGCGAGCGGTAGCAGCCGCGCTCTTCTTCGCTGGCTTCGATGGTGGCGTAGACGAGGTTGGGGTTGGCGGGGGAGACGGCGAGGCCGATTTTGCCCATGTCGCCTTTGGGTAGCCCT